>JAEEGG010014971.1_pt1 | contig 16345 bp, 5 predicted proteins | sample 9134161 | NCBI WGS metagenome assembly JAEEGG01 (sample SAMN16246543, study PRJNA631951) | gut metagenome | biome: gut microbiome; feature: rumen; material: CR-attached | host: Bos | place: Iran: Karaj | collected 2018-10
CGGTTACGTGCTGGTCAAGACCGAGTACCATGTGGAACTCTTCCCGGGCATGGACTCCCAGCTGATCGTCAATAATGAGAAAAAGCCCGATCTGAAGATCATCAAGATTGACGCCGTGACCGGCGAACCGATCGTTGGCGCGACCTTTACAATCCGGAAGATGGACAGCTCCACGCTGACTACGGAGACTACTGACGCGAACGGTGAGATCTATCTTAAGGAAATGGACCCCGGCGTTTACGAGATCACCGAGCAGTCCGTGCCCGATGAGTATCTGCTGGACCCGGTTCCCCAGCAGATCACCCTGGAGCCCAATAAGCTGGGCGTCGTGCAGTTCCAGGACTATAAGAAGCCGACGCTGACAGTGAAGAAAATCGATGCTGCCACCGGCAAGCCCGTGGAAGGCGCGAGATTCCACGTCATCTACGCTTCTAACCATACCTTCACCGGCGAAGTTAACGACCTTGGCGACTATATCTCCGACGCTGACGGCATTATCCACCTGGACAAGCTCAGGGATGGATGGTATCAGATCACTGAGACCCAGGCCCCTGACGGCTACCGTATTGAGGGCACCGGCGTGTACGAGTGCTATATCGCGGCAGGGACCGACAAGGTGATCACCGTCGAGAACGTGCCCCTTTCCACCATCCTCATTCAGAAGATGGACGAGGAGACGGGCAAACCCCTCCCCGGCGCCTGGTTCCGGCTGAAGTACCTCAATGAAATGACCGCCATGGACGGCAGCACCCTCGGCGAGTACGTCACCGACGAAAACGGCCAGATCGAGATCACGAATCTCGACGAAGGCACTTATATCGTCGATGAAATCTCCGCCCCTGCCGGCTACGTCATGAGCGAGGCCAACTCCCGGACCGTTTATCTTTCCGGTGAGAATCAGGACTTCATCACCATCACCTATGGGAACCAGAAAAAAGGATCTCTTTTGATCATCAAGAAAGACGCCCTGACTGGTTCTCCTCTTGCCGATGTGCAGTTCTTCGTCACGGACAGTGACGGCGCTGTAGTCGGCAATTCCAATGGCTATTTCACCACGGATTATGCCGGCAGCATCCTGATCCCCAATCTGGAGCCCGGCAAGACCATCGTCGCCAAAGAGACCCGGACCGTCTCCGGCTATGTGCTGGACGACACTCCGCAGACGATCAAGATCAAGGCAAATGAGACTGTAACGCTGGAGTTCCGCAATCAGCCGAAGGGCACCCTCATTGTCCAGAAGTTCGACTCTGTGACCGGCGAACCCTTGATCGGAGCCGAGTTCAAAATCGTTTCGGCGAATGGAGAGCTTACCCCGGACAACGAAGGCCTGACCAGCAGCAACGGTATCTACCGTGTTGACAGCAATGGCCAGGTTGTGCTGGAGAAGCTCAACCCCGGCGCTTATATCGTGACCGAAATCAGAGCGCCTGAAGGTTATGTCCTTATTTCTCAACCTCAGACCGTTGTGGTCAACCCCGGCGATACCCAGACCCTGTTCTTCGGCAATCCTCCCAAGGGGTCTCTGGTGATCAACAAGCTGGACTCCCTGACCGGTGGGCCGCTGGAGGGCTGCGTCTTTAAGATCACCTACGCCGATGGCAGAGTGGTGGACGATGGCAAGCTTTCTTCCAACGGTCTCTATACCACCGACAGGAACGGCCAGATCGTTATCGCCGGGATCACCGGCACTCTGGTCGTAACCGAAGAGAAGACCATTCCCGGTTATGTCATCGATCCCGCGACCAGATCCCAAACCGTCGTGGTCAATCCCGACGACGCGCAGGTCCTTACGTTCCTTAACAATCCCAAAGGCACCCTCGTGATTGAGAAGTTCGATAAAGCAACCGGCGAGCCTCTCGAAGGTGCCGAGTTCAAAGTCACTACGTCCTCCGGTGAGCTGCTGGCGGACAATGAGGGCTTTACTTCTACTAACGGCATCTATACCACCGATGAGAATGGACAGATCGCGCTCTCCAAGCTCAGTCCTGCAACGTATATCGTTACGGAGATCGCAGCTCCCGAAGGCTATGAACTCGATCCCATGCCCCAGACCATCGTGGTCAACACGGCGGATACGCAGACTGTAAGATTCTACGACTCGCCTCTTGCGACCCTGACAATCATCAAGCGGGATATCGACACGGGTGAACTGCTGGCAGGGGCCGAGTTCACTGTCAAAGATGCCGCAGGTAACCCGATCGGCAAAGAAGGCGAGTATGTGACCGGCGAGGACGGGACTGTGACCCTGACCGGCCTCAAGCCCAATACCGCCGTGGTAGTCTCTGAAGATAATCCCCCTGCCGGTTATTGGAACGGCAGTAATCTGCAGACAGCCCTGCTGCGGAGCGGTGAACTGAATACAGTCACATTCGAGAACCGCAAACTGGGCACGTTGATCGTCCGTAAGTTTGTCGAGGGGACAAATAACCAGCCGCTCAAGGGTGTGGGTTTCCGGATCACCTCAAGCGACGGTACCGATCTCGGCCCTGACGGAGGTGTGTACTACACCAATGCCGCTGGCGAGATTGTCCTCGACGACCTGCAGCCGGACATTACTGTGACGGTTCGTGAGATCAAAACGGTAAGCGGCTATCTCTTGGATGGCACGCCGCAGAACATTCGCATCATAGGCGGCAAAACTCAGTCCTTAACTTTCTGGAACGCGCCTGAACAGGTGCTCACCATTCAGAAATACGAGGCGGGCACGACAGATCCCATTGAGGGTGTCATTTTCCTGGTGACCGACAGCACCGGCATGGTGTTAGGTACAAACAACGGCGCATTCACCACTGACCGGAATGGCCGCATCGTCATTACCGGCCTTGAGCCTGGTGTGACTGTTACCGCAAAAGAGATTAAAGCCGCACCCGGTTATGTGCTGGACAGCACTCCCCAGAGCATCCGGATCAATCCCGGAGAGGCCCAGTCGATGACCTTCTTCAATGAACCCAAAGGCAGCCTGGTTATCCGAAAAGTGGACAGTGTCACCGGCGAAGCGCTGGCCAACGCAGAGTTTATTATCACGCGCATCGACGGCAGCTATGTCGACGACCACGAAGGCCAGACTTCCACCCAAGGCATTTATTACACCGACCGCCATGGCGAGATCCGTCTGACGAACCTGGATCCGGATACTTACGTGATCCGCGAAACCCGGGCTCCCGAAGGCTACGTGCTTGCCGGCGAAGAGCGGAGCGTACAGGTCAACGCGAACGATAACCAGACGGTCGTGTTCGAAAATGTGCCTCTGCAGACCGTCGTGATCCAGAAGTATATCCAGGGGACCACAAAGCCTTTGAGCGGCGTTGTCTTCCTGGTGACCGACGGCGCTGGCATTCCTATCAGCTCCGCCGATGGGAAACACGTGACCGACGAGAATGGTCGCATCGTTTTGAACGGCCTTACCCCAGGGACTACGCTTCTTGTACGTGAGGTCCGGACTGTCGACGGGTATGCGCTCAACGGCACTCCCCAGGTTATCGTGGTCGGCGTGGATGCTGGCAGCAATACTGCAGCAGCATCTGTCCCGATCCTGAAGAGCCTGAACACGGCGAACAGTGCCCGTGTGTTGGACGCTTCGTCCATAACGACCGGGACCGGAAACTCCCTTGTTTTCTACGATGACCCGCTTTCCACTTTGATTATTTACAAGTATGTAGAAGGCTCTCGGAACGAGCCTATCAGCGGCGTCGCATTTGAGTTCACTGACGGTAACGGCGGTGCGATCGGGCCCGGCAATGGCGTTTATTATACGGATTCCGAGGGTAAGATCGTCATTACTGATCTGGAACAGGGCACCGTGGTCAATGTCCGGGAAGTAAAGACCGTTGACGGGTTCATCTTGGACGGCACCCCGAAACAGGTCCAGATCAAAAGCAGCGAAGTACATGAGATCGTGTTCTGGAATTCGCCTCAGAAAACCTTGACCATTCAGAAATACGTGGATGGCACAACCGAGCCTGTCGAAGGCGCGCTCTTCCTCGTGACGGACTCCTCCGGTACGGTCGTCGGAGCCAATAACGGTGAATATCTCACAGACCGGAACGGCAGGATCGTTATCGACGGTCTTGAACCGGGCGTGACCGTGACCGCGAAGGAGATCCACGCAGCCGAAGGGTTCGTCCTCGACAGCACGCCTCAGAGCATCAAGATCAAAGCCGGTGAAGCCCAGACCCTGATCTTCTACAACAGACGGCTCGGCGGCCTTGTAATCCGGAAGGTGGACAGTTTCTCCGGCGAAACTCTGGAAGGCGCGGAATTCCTCATCACGCACATCGACGGCAGTTACGTCGACGATCATTCCGGTCAGAGTTCCACCAAGGGCCTCTACTACACGGATAAGAATGGAGAGATCCGTCTTACCGATATTGCTCCGGACACCTATGTCATCCGCGAGACCAAAGCTCCGGAAGGGTATGTGCTGAGCGGCGATGAGCAGAGCGTCCTGGTTAAAGCAAACGATACCCAGTACCTCACTTTTGAGAATGATCCTCTGCAGAGTGTGGTCATCCAGAAGTACGCTGAAGGCTCGACTGTACCCATCGCCGGTGTGACGTTCCTCGTCACCGACAGTGCGGGGAACTATATCGGATCCGCTGACGGGCGACATATTACCGATGAGAATGGCCGCATCGTCCTGAACGGGCTCGTTCCCGGAACAACCCTGGTCATCCGAGAAGTGAAGACCGTGAAGGGATATACCCTCAACAGCGAACCCAAGACCATCGTGGTCGGCGTTAACGGCAGCACGCAGGAGAATACTGCCCCTGCCGCCGTCAGAGCCGGCATGAGCAGCGGAAATGAGATCGTGATTTACGATCAGCCTCTGTCCACTCTGGTGATCCACAAGTATATCCAGGGCACGGACAATGAGCCTCTGACCGGCGTGGCATTCGAGGTCCGCGACGGCAACGGCAGCGCGGTCGGACCCAATGACGGCGTATATTACACTGACGCTCAGGGCGAGATCGTTATCCCCAACCTGGAGCAGGGTTTGGTCCTTACGGTTCGTGAGGTTCGGACTGTCGACGGCTACATTCTCGACGGCACGCCCAAGCAGATCACGATCAAGAGCAGCGACGTGCACGAGTTGGTGTTTTGGAATGCTCCCACGCAGACACTTACCGTTAGCAAGCTCGACGCCGAGTCCGGTGAGCCTATCGAGGGCGTGATCTTCAAGATCACCGACAGTTCCGGCGCAGTGGTCGGCAGCAGCAACGGAGAGTTCACCACCGATCACAGCGGCAGCATCGTTATTTCCGGACTCACGCCCGGCGTGACGGTGACGGCTGTTGAGATCAAGGCGGCTCCTGGTTACCTCCTCGACAGCACGCCTCAGAGCATCAAGATCCAGTCCGGCGAGGCGCAGACGCTGACGTTCTATAACAGAAAGCTCGGCGGCCTGGTCATCCGCAAGATCGACAGCATCACCGGCGAAACCCTGCAAGGCGCGGAATTCCTGATTTGCAGGAGCGACGGCAGCTATGTCGACAATAACGCGAGCCAGACTTCCAGCAACGGCCTGTATTACACGGACAGCAACGGCGAGATCCGCCTGACCGGCCTGGCATCGGATACCTACGTGATCCGAGAGACCAAGGCCCCCGACGGTTATGTTCTGGACTCTGCCGAGCAGACCGTCCGGGTCAACGCCAACGACACCCAGTACCTCATTTTCACGAATACCCCGAAGCAGAACGTGATCATTCGCAAGTATGTCGAGGGTACGACTGACCCGCTGCCTGGCGTCACCTTCCTGGTGACTGATGGCTCCGGAATGCCAGTCGGCTCCGCTGACGGCAGACACATTACCGATGAAAACGGCATGATCGTCTTGAGCGGGCTTACGCCTGGAACGACTCTGCTGGTCCGGGAAGTCAAGACAGTCAAGGGCTACCAGCTCAACGGTGCGATCCAAACCATCGTGGTCGGTGCCGATGTCTCCGCGCAGCCTGTGCGCAGCGCTGCGAGTGCCACCGGGTCCGGTAATGAACTCGTGTTCTATGACGAACCTTTGTCCACTCTTGTAATCCATAAGTTCATCGAAGGTACGGACCGTGAACCGCTGGTTGGTGTGGCCTTTGAAATCACCGACGGCAACGGCGGCGCGGTCGGAAACAACGACGGCGTATGGTACACCAACGCCGAAGGTGAGATTGTCATCCCCGATCTGGAGCAGGGCATGGTCATTACCGTACGGGAAGTCAAGACCGTCGATGGCTATGTTCTCGACGGAACTCCCAAGCAGGTCCAGATTAAGAGCAGCGAAGTGCACGAGCTTACATTCTGGAACGCTCAGCGCGGCGCGCTCACTATCCGGATCCTGGACAGTGCGACGATGATCCCCATCGAAGGCGTCACCGTGAAAGTCACTACCGCCACAGGTGAGTTCGTGCCGGATAAAAACGGCAAGATCAGCTCGAACGGTCTGTACAAGACCGATAATGCGGGCGAGATCGTGCTTACCGGCGTGAACGGCACCTTCGTCGTCTCCGTGGTGGAGACCGTCCCCGGTTACTCCATCCATGAAGCTACCCGATCTCAGACCGTCGTGGTCAATCCCATGGACACTCAGGAGCTGACCGCCTTCTGTGATCCGCTGCAGGCGCTTCTGGTCCGCGTGTTCGAGAAGGGCACGACCAATCCTCTGGCCGGCATCGTTTTCAAAGTCACCAGCAGTGACGGTCGCGTTGTGGGCGATGCCAACGGCGAGTATGTCAGCGATCGCAACGGGCAGTTCTCCATCACCGGGCTGATGCCCGGCACCACAATCACCGCACAGGAAGTTGGGACCATCAGTGGTTATCTGCTCAATTCTGTGCCGCAGAGCATTCTCATCAAGAGTGGTGAGATGCAGACCTTGACGTTCTTCAACGAGCGCAAAGGTAATTTGATCATCAAGCTCAAAGACAGCGCGAGCGGACAGCCGATCGCCAACGCGGAGTTCAGAATCACAACCATCGCCGGCGTCTACGTCGACGATAACGAGGGCCTGACTTCGTCCAAGGGCCTTTATCGGACCGACGAGAACGGTGAGATCCGCCTGCTTCTGCTGGAGAGCGACACCTATGAAATCACGCAGCTGACAACGGACGCCAATCACGTCATGGATTCTCGGCCCCAGACCGTTAAGGTTAACGGCAACGATACCCAGACCGTCGAGTTTACGAACTCTGCCCTGCAGAGCCTGGTCATTACCAAGCTCGCGGACAATACCGGGAAACCCCTCGCTGGCGTCACGTTCCTGATTACCTATGCAAACGGCACTCCCGTGGGCGGAGGCAACGGCGAATTTACCACGGACGAAAATGGACGCATCGTGATCACCGGTCTTCCGGCCGGCACGGTCATCGTGGCCAAGGAAATCCGGACGGTCAAAGGGTATTCGCTTAATCCCTATCCCCAGGTGATCAATATCTCCGGTGCTTACGGCCAGGCTTATTCGGCTCCGGCCAGCGGCGTATCCGGCGGCAGCGGCGGGACCGATTCCAACGGCAGCGCTGCAGCTGGCAGCGGCAATCAGCTCACCTTCACGGACAGCCAGCTGAATTCTCTGACCATCCACAAGTATGAAGAAGGCTCTGAAAACAAACCTCTCGCCGGCGTCGAGTTCAAGATCACTGACGCTTCCGGCGCGCCCGTAGGCAATTCCAACGGAGTTTACTACACGGACAAAAACGGTGACATCGTGATCTCCAACCTGGAGGCCGGTACCGTTATCACCGTGCGGGAGACCAAAGCGCTGGACGGTTACGTGCTTGATGGCTTGCCTCAGACAATCGAAATCAAGGGCAGCGGCGAGAACAACGAGCTCATTTTCAGAAACAGCCGTCAGGGCACTCTGGTCATTCGCAAGCTGGACTCCGTCACCAAAGCGCCGCTCGTCGGCGTGGAGTTCAGCATCACCTACGCGGACGGTCGATACGTCGAGGCGGAGGGCGGCAAGCTCAACACCAACGGCAGATATCTTACCGACCGAAACGGCGAGATCCGAATCTCCGGTGTGACCGGCACCGTCGTCGTGACTGAAGAGCAGACGATCCCCGGCTACACCATCAACGAGGGTGAGCGCACCCAGACCGCGACTGTGAGCGAGAGCTCCACGACCACTCTCACGTTCTATAACACGCCCGCGGGCGGACTCCTGATCACCAAGAGCGACGAAGACACCGGCGAGCGAATCAAGGGCGTGCAGTTCGAAATCCGTAAGATGTCCGGCGATGTCGTCGGCACCTACACCACAGACCGCCAGGGCCTGATCAATCTGCCTTCCTTGGAGGCGGGTTGGTACCAGGTGATTGAGCTGAAAGCGGCCGACGGCTACAAGCTGGATGCAACTCCGGCTCAGGTCTGTGTCAAAGACGGCCAGACCACGCAGCTCATGCTGACGAACAAGCGTATGGCCTCCATCATGATCCACAAGATCGACTCGCAGACCAAGAAGGGCATCTACGGCGTAAAGTTCGTCCTCTACGACGAGGGCAAGAATCCGCTGGGCGAGTATACTACCGACCAGGACGGCTATATCTGGATCAGCAACGAGTATCCCGCTGGCAAGTACTTCATTCGGGAGCTCCAGGCGGCGGAGGGCTATGTGCTGGACGACCAGTACAAGACCGTGTATATCGAGCGCGGGAAGACCGCGCAGATCACCTGGGAAAACGTGGCCATTACGGGCCAGATCCAGGTCCGCAAGTACGCTTCCGACCGCAACGAGATTACCGGCCAGCAGGCTGGCGACGCACTGCCCGGAGCGGTCTTCGAGATCACGAATGCACGCAGCGGCGCTGTCGTCGGCTACATCATGTCCGATGCGCATGGCGTTGCGGCCTCCGCTCCGCTGCCCCTCGGCCGCTATTATGTGACTGAGGTGACCGCACCCGCGTATTATCAGCTGAGCGGCGAGCGCATGATTGCGGAGATAGAGTACGCCGGCCAAATCATCAAGCTCTCCTGCTACAACAAGCCCGTGAAACTCGGCGTCACGATCAGCAAAATCGGCAATAAGGAAGTTATGCCCGCGAACGCGATGCGGTACGACTTCTCCAATATTGCCAACACCTCCAATGTGGCGCTCGACAATTTCTTCTGGCATGACCGGATCCCCACGGATGCGACCAATGCCATCAGCCTGACCACCGGCACCTATAACCAGCGCCTGTACTACCGGATCGTCTTTAAGACCAACGTGAACGACTACCGGCTGCTCGCGAAGGATCTGCTGACCACGAACAATTACTCCGTCGCCCTTTCCGCCGAGGCTCTCGGCCTTGGCACCGGTGAGTATGTGACGGACATTCGGTTCGAGTTCGGTACTGTCCCCAGCGGGTTCGCTTCCGTGACGAAACCCACTCTGCAGGTCATGGTGAAAGGTGACGTGACGGACGGGTACAATATCGTCAACCGCGCCGACGTGGGCGGACAGTATCTCAACGAGTGGCAGACTGCAACTGCATCCTGGCTCACCGTTGTGTTCCGCCCCGCTGACACCAGCCCGCTGCCCAAGACCGGGTATTGATTATCCAGCCTGAAGCAACCTGGCTCAACTGAAAAGGAGGAGGCCACCCCGAGGTGGTCTCCTCCTGCTTCTAAAACGAAATCATGAATTCGAGGTGGTAAACACATGAATCCAACTAGGAAAAAAGTCCCCTACCCAGACAACCTTTGGAACCGTGTCTTTGACGATGATCAACCAGTTCCTGCTGACGCAGATGAAACACTGGCATTTCTTCAGCAAAAGATTGTCGATCCGCTCAAGCAGCAGATCCTGGACTTACGATTCAAAGAAGGAAAGACGATGGCAGAAATCGCGAGCATTGTAGGCAAAAGTGTCAACCAGGTGCGGTTATTGAGCGAGAAGGCCATACGGATCATGTATTACGCACGCCAGCGTGTCGAAAAAACTGCTGATTTGTCTTTCGGCCTGGAAGTCCATAAGTCAATAGTCGAAGGGACAATGGGAGAATGCCGTAAGTGCAAGAAACTCATCGAAGAAGGCACAATGGTGTTTGTTGTCCCTTATTACAAAGATTTCTCTTGCCTGAAATATCGTGGAAACCCAGTTCTGAGACTCTACTGCAGCAGGGAGTGTGCCAACGCGTCAATAGCTGCGAATATAGAGCAGCATGAATACAGCATCCAAGAGCGCGAGTGCAAGATAAAGGAATTGATGAGCGAGGAATGCCTTTTTGAAACTGAGATTCAACGCTTGAATGATTACAAGCTTGAGCCCACGACTCTAAAAGATGCCCACGACAGAATCGTTGCGTGCGAGTCAGCGTAATCCTGCGCGGCAAATCATACCCGCAGGCCAGACAGCTGTTGAACACCGAATCGAAGATAGAGATTACTCTTTAAACTCCATGTACACGGTTCGTGTACATAACACAAGGAGGAATCCCGCGAAGGTGATGAAATATCTACAAGAAAATGATAGACTAATAGCGCGATAGGACAGATAATGGAGTCGATCAAAACACAGGAGGGCCGATGATGTTTACTCTTGAAAATGATCCGGTGAAAATGGCAGGCTTCCTGAAACCGAGAATTATTCAGAAGTATGGCAACATCCGGAAATTCTGTATTGAATACCTGAAGCGGAAGGACGGAATTGCGGAAAGCGAAGAGATACGGAAGCTGCTGAACAGGTTTTCAAAGATGCTACAGGGAAACGGGCAGATCCAAATCTATGACCTTCCGTATGTTACTGAATTGCTGGGGATTTCCTGCGAGGAGGTCCTTTCCGCCGGAAGGAATAAGGCCCCATTCAGCAGCCGTGTTACCAACTACATTACCGCATCTTCTCAGGACAGAGCTGTCTGGGAAAAGTATATGCAACGTGAGGACAAGCTGTTCTTGAATTATGACGAATACGGAAAGTCCGTCATTGACTATGCGCTCGACTTCAAGAACTACAAGTTCATCAAATACCTGATTGACGAGGGCTTTATCTGGCTTGTCGACCCGAACAAAGCACCAGACGGTCTGAACTATGGTGCAGGGACCAAGGTGAGAAGACGTGACCCGAGATCGGCCGACACGGATGTGCCGCTTGAGATTCAATATCAGGATGAACTCCGCACTAGAACCATCGCCCTCGCCATAGAAAACAAAGACGTTGAGATCCTCGATTCACTTCTTGCACGTCAGGTGCCGGCGATGCATCTGGCCAGTTTGGCAGGTCACCCGTCGGTTGATCTCCAGACCAATCGAAATGACGAGCTGATTCAGGCAATCGCGAACGCTGAGGACACTATCGTCGCTTATTTCGCCGAAGAGTTCAAAGTCGTCAACCTGCAGCATCGTAAAAACACGTTTGTTTATCCGTATCTTGACTCCGTCATGCGTGAGATGCTGAATAACAACCGCTTCGGCGCAGCAGAAGTCTTACTCCGAAGTGCGATACGTCACAACAAAAGCGTCTATACCCAGCTGAAGCACCTGATGGAAGAAGCATATCAATTCTATCGCAACTCGCTGGGTTACGATCCTGCTGATCAGGATTATCTGCAAAAACAAGTGAATTATGGGTACACATTCGACCCCAAAAGCAATATGATCTCGTTCTACTATTCGCCAGAGAAGCACAAGTATATCGGCTTCGTATCGAATATCTTGCGTCTTGAAAGCAGCTGTGCGAATCCGTTGATTGAAGAACTGGTCCAGGAAATGAATGATGTCTATACAGCTATTATCTCACTGAAAGGAGCTCAAGGATAAGATGGCGAAGTATTGCTATAACTACGAATCCGGAGAGTATGAGTACATTGAACGGGATGGATACAGTATCGATCAGGGGCGCTATGTGTATAACTGGGACAACAGTGAATACCGTCGTGAAGAAGAGGAAGAAGAACGCCGCAGAAGGGACGAAGATGAAGACTGGTAGCGTTCCGCCGACACTTCGCCGCTTTCCAAGACTGGGTATTGATCATCTGGACTGAAGTAGCCAGAAGAAACTGAAATGGGCGCGTTGCAAAATAACGCCACATAACAAAAGCACCAGCTAGGTCCAAAAAAGGATTTGGCTGGTGCTTTCGTATGCGTTAGAATTTGGTTGTGAAGACAAAAACTACGCAAAATCAGTGTAACGTAATCGAGAGGAACGGTCAACAGGTATTTACACTGAACATTGAACTTTTCTTACCGGAAGAAGCACCCGTGCGGCTGACCAACGCCCAGCTTGAGGAACTGGATTACAGGAAACTGTATGAAGCGTATTCGTCCAGAGGACGGAAATCGGTCACCGATCCGCGAGTGCTGTTCAAACTTCTGGTATATGGATATCAATGCGGTATATACACAACGAGAAAATTGGAGGAAGCCTGCCGTTACCGGATAGACTTCCGGTGGCTGTTGTGGGATGAACCGGTGCCGGATCACAGCACGATCTCGCGTTTTCGTACCGGGCGCTGCGCGGAGGCAGTGGAGGATCTGTTTTACCAGTATGTGCGTTATCTGGAAGCGCAGGGGGAAACAGATCATGAAACCGTCTTCATCGACGGGACAAAGCTGGAAAGCAGAGCCGGACGGTATACTTTTGTTTGGCGAAAGAGCGTGGAGAAGCAGCTTGCCAAAGTGAAGGAGAAAGTCCGCGCGGGAACCTCGCTAACAAGTCTGGAAGCCCTGGAGCAACATCTTTCGGATAAGGCAGCAGGGATTCCCTTCGTCCATGGTCCCGGGCGCCGAAAAAGCGAAGTACAGAAGGAATGGGAAACACTGGATGAACTGCGCTGCAAGTGGCGGGAATACGAAGAAAAGCTGACCATAATGGGTACAAACCGTAATAGCTATTCCAAAACAGACCCGGACGCCACCTTCATGCGGATGAAGGACGACCATATGCGGAACGGTCAGCTCAAACCGGGTTACAATGTCCAGATCGGGGTCAACAGCGAATACATTACCGGCATTGATGCGTTTACTAACCGAACGGACTATGGAACCATGGTCCCTTTTATGAAAACGATGCAGCAAAAGCACGGGAAGAAGTACAAGTCTGCGACTGCCGACGCCGGATATGAGCGGTTCAACAACTATCTGTATCTGGAGGCCAACGGGCAATTAAGCTTTATCAAGCCCGCGAACTACGAACAGCAGAAAAGCAGCAGTTTCAAAAAGCAGATCGGGCGAATGGAGAATATGGCCTACGACGCCGAGGAGGATAGTTATACCTGTACACAGGGCCGGAAATTGAATTTGCGCCGGGAGTGTACAGAGCTGGAAAACGGGAGATATGTCACAACAGCATGGTACTGCTGCGAAAGCTGCGCCGGCTGCCCGGTACGGGAAAAGTGCTGCCAGGCGAAGGATACTTCCCAGCCAAAGGAACTGCGGGTAAACAAAACGCTTCAAGAGCTGCGGAAGGCGTCACTGAATAACATTACCTCAGAGCATGGAATCCATCTGCGTTTAAGTCGCTCTATTCAAGTGGAAGGCGCTTTCGGCCTCCTCAAAAACGACTTTGGGTTTCGCCGTTTTCTCACACGGGGGAAGAAGAACATCAGTACAGAGCTTTTCTTTTTAGCGCTTGCTTTTGACCTGAAAAAGCTCTGGATGAAACGGGACAAGGGGCGATTGCGAACGCATTTATCCGAGATTTCGGTTGCTTAACTAAAAACGGGGCTGGTTTTCCACATTCGGCGCTGGTTTTAAGGCCAGGGCCGGTATTGCTATATGAAAAACCGGGAGATTCGCGGCTCATTCTCCACATTCTCCCGCCTCTTCCCACGCTTTCTGGTAGAAAATGGGACCGCTGCAAAACTTTCATTTTGCAACGGTCCCTTCTTGTCCTAGGAGCCTTTGTATTTCATCCGCGTGGCCTCGCCGCCCCGCAGGTGGCGTTCCGCCTTGTTGCGGTCCAGAACGCGCTTCACCTCCAGATACAGGCTCCGGTTGCAGTCCGGCAGACGCTGGGTGATATCCTTGTGTACGGTGCTCTTCGAGATGCCGAAGTGTCCGGCTGCGGCGCGGACCGTGGACGCATTTTCGATGATCCGGGCCGCCAGGTCGCAGGCCCTGTCCTCCATATAGCTCCGAATATCCACCACTCCCTGCTCTCTTCTCAGAAGGAATATATGCGCGCTCCCCGGGTACATATGAGAGGTGTGGCGCTGTTACCGAAAATTCAGCGAAAAAGCAGGAGAATTTCATGGAAATCACAATGAAAAAGAGGAACAAAGTTCCTGCGATATCGTCTATAATAAAGAAGTCGATAAGAACGTCGGCTCACCAGACCACGAAGCTGTTCACAAGGAGAATAAAATGAGAAAAGCAAAAAAACTCTTGACGGTCATCCTGGCACTGATCCTGTGCCTGAGCCTGCTGGGGTCCCTGGCGGGCTGCAACAAGAACCCCGACCCCAATAACGGCGGCAGCACCACCCCCGCCCCCACCGACGACAACGGCAACGGCGGCGGGAATAACGGCGGCAGCGTCACCCCCGTCCCTGATACATATGTTTACAATGCAAAGTTCGTGCCCATTACGGGCCAGACCAATAGCCTCAACCTGCTGGCCTGCCAGGGCCAGGAGCTCCTGGCCACCAGTTGGGAGAAGATCGGGGAGAATATCCCCGAGGGCGTCACCCCGGAGTGGGAGGGCCAGTATGACGTCTATGGCATGAAGCTCTATTCCGTCGGCCTGGACGGCAGCGTCCGGGCCTTGGAGGGCTATCAGCCTATGGATGCCGGGGAAAACGGTTCCTCCGATCCCAACGGCATGCTCCTCACGCCCGAGGGCAAGCTGGTCTCCATGGAGACGGTCTACCGCAACTGGTACGACGGGCCCGACGATGTGGAGCTGTATTCCCAGGCGTGGTATCAGAAGCAGTACTACAACTATATGCACAATGAGCAGAGCTACTATCTGCGCTTCCTGGCCGCCGACGGCAGCGAGGAAAAGCGCCTGTCTCTGAACGACGTGCTGACAGAGGCTTTGGGGGAGAACTGGCAGGACAGCTATTATCCCCAGGGCTTTGTCATGGACGCCCAGGGGCGGGTCTACCTCAACGTGGCCCAGGCCATCATCGCCCTGGAGGCCGACGGCAGCTTCCGCCAGGTGCTGGAATTCCCCAACTGGATGGAGAGCATGATCCGCCTCAAAGATGGGCGCATCGGCGTCACCTACTACGGCGAACAGGGCGAGCAGCTGACCATCCTGAACACGGAGACCATGACCCTGGACGAGGAGCAGTCCTACCCGATCGCCAACGCCTGGAATCTGAGCGTGGGCGGCGGCGACTACGATTTCTATTACACCAATGGCTCCAATCTCATGGGCTACAAGCTGGAGAGCGGCAAGGCCGAAAAGGTCCTCAACTGGATCAATGCCGACGTGGACCCGTCCAGTATGGCGAATCAGGTCTTTGTCCTGGAGGACGGGCAGATCGTCACCCTGGGGAGCGAGTGGGACGAGAAGACCAATGAATTCAGCGGCTATCTGATCCTGGTCAACAAGGTGCCCGCCTCCAGCCTGCCCAACAAGACCGTCCTCACCCTGGCCACCATGAATCTGGACGGGGACATGCAGCGCATGATCGTGAAATTCAACCGCAATAACCCCAATTATCGCATTGAGATCAGCAACTATTCCGAGTACAACACGGAGGAGGATTACGAGGCCGGGCTCACCAAGCTGAATACGGAGATCATGGCGGGCAACGTGCCGGATATCCTCAACCTGGACGGCCTCTCCACCGGTAAGCTGGCGGCCCGGGGCATCCTGGCAGATCTGATGCCCTATCTGAATAACGACGAGGAACTGAAGGACCAGATGTTCGACAATGTGCTGAAGGCCCTTCAGTCCGACGGCAAGCTCTACCGCACCGCCTCCAGCTTCAACATCGAGACGGTCATGGGCGCCAGCAGCATCGTGGGCGATCAGCCGGGCTGGACCCTGGAGGAGTACAACGCCGCCCTGAAGCAGATGCCCGCCGGCTGCGAACCCTTCAGCCAGGGTACCACCCGGGACACCATCCTCTCCAGCTGCCTCAGCATGGAGATGAACCAGCTGGTGGACTGGGCCACCGGCGTCTGCTCCTTCGACACCCCCGTCTTCACCGACATCCTCCGCTTCGCCAATCAGTTCCCCAAGGATATGGACTGGGAGAACATGGAGGGGGAGGACGACACGGCGCGCATCTCCTCCGGGCGGCAGATGCTGATGACCATGTGGCTCAGCGATTTTGAGAGCATCCAGATGTACGAGGCCATCTTCGGCGGCGAGGCCACCTTCATCGGCTTCCCCACCAGCGAGGGCACCGGCAACATGATGAACTTCGACGACAGCGGCTATGCCATCTGCGCCAAGAGCAGGAACAAGGACGCCGCCTGGCAGTTCCTCCGCA
>JAEEGG010014972.1_pt1 | contig 16345 bp, 20 predicted proteins | sample 9134161 | NCBI WGS metagenome assembly JAEEGG01 (sample SAMN16246543, study PRJNA631951) | gut metagenome | biome: gut microbiome; feature: rumen; material: CR-attached | host: Bos | place: Iran: Karaj | collected 2018-10
TAAAAAAAGCTCTGTGGATTTCCGAACATACCAGATCAGATTCAATGATGCTGTCTCTTGTTATTGCCGTTATCTTAGGCTTTTGAGTCCGCACCGTTTTTATGTCTTTGATCTTTCCTGTATCAAGATAATATGCAATCCGTTCGGTCAGTTCCGCTTTTCCGCCGGATGTCGGCAATCCGTTTTCACGGCAGAAACAAACCAATTCTTCCTTGAGATAATAATATTCAAGGAACTCTTTTCTCTTCAATTTAATTGTTAATTCCGGTCTGTCTGACATTATCAGCTCTCTTTCAAAAGTTTTCGGCTCTGTTATGTCGTATGAAACCTGTATGTCCTGTCTCCTTGTTTCATTGCTACAAAGTCATCCGGAAAAAAGTAAACTTCATCGGGTACATATATTATTATTCCGAGCGTATTGCAGACGTCTTCCGAACTCATTCCGACGCAGTTGGAATACTTGTAGACTATATATTTGGAATTATGAATAATCGAGAGTCTGCCGTTGTGCATACCGTTGACGACCGCATGATATGCAATGTATTCCTTGCGCTTTACGACCCTCAGCCTGTAAATGAAATTCGTCAGCGAATATGAGAACAGCGGCAGTCCGAATATAAGAATTGCAAAGAATATGAATGCGCCCCATCCCTGTGTTCTGTAATACCGCGCGTGTAAGAAAGCGTATCCGCTGATTACCAGAAGCACGATGGGAGCTGCGATCATTACGGCAGAGTTCAGGAGCTGCTCCTTAAGCACTGCACGGAAAAGCGACTTGTGCAAATCAGAAGGAGCTTTCATCTCATAAAAATCATCATTTTTGGGCAGCCTCTGCTTGGTGAAGATCCTTCTCCACCCCTTGAGGTCCTTTAATGCATACATCACTGCGCAAGGTGATGTGATAAGTCCTCCCAAAGGAAACATGCCGACCCCGGCAAACATCACGGTCATGTCATTCCGGTCAGAGCCATTTATCCAGAGAACAAAGGCAGCAACATACCACACGGCCATCAGCAAGATCAGAGCAGTATTCAAAAAACGCTTTCCTTTTTCGTGTGTCTTTCTTTTAGTATGCTTATAAAACCGTTTTGCTTTCATTTCTGTATTTATACTGCTTATTATTCTTACTAATACCTTAAGCGTCAGATGCTCTTACAAAAGTCCAGGATCTCCTGTTTCCTGGATTCAACTTGTTCCCTGTATTCGAGCGATGTCAGACCCAGATGTCCTTCGCACTCAATCTCGAGATGTCCGTAGAAATGTTCTATGCTGCCGATAAGTCTCTCACATTCAGGCATATTAGGACCGGTCCTGAGAGCGATGGCATAACCTCGTTTGCCCTGCTTTATGGTCGCATGTGGTTCATGAGTATTACACCACGGCGTTACCCTGTCTATAAATGATTTGAACTGTCCGGGAATATCAGCCCAGTATGAAGGTGCAACCGATACGATAATCTCAGCATTATCGAACTCATTCATTATGTCCCGTATCACCTCAGCATCGCTCATGACACACTGAGCCGTCTTATGACACGCTCTGCAGCCTCTGCAAAACGCAAATTTATAATCATCTATACAAATGCACCTGGTATCATAGCGGGACTTAAGCTCACCTTCCACTATCTTTACTATCTCAGCTGTTGCTCCTGTCCTGACAGGACTGCAATTAATTATCAATGCGTTCATTTCCACACCTGCTTCTCAATTAGTTTACTGATTATTATTTTGACTTCAAAGGTTTGGTTTTCTGCTTTTGCGGGCTATCACTTATTGTTTTCGAAAAAGGGATACTCTTTTTCTGCTTTAGCATTTGATCGAAAACTACGTGTTCTCTCTTCTTTTTCCCCATAATCAAAATCGCTTCCTTCAAACACTATTCTTTTCTATCCGTTCTTTCTGAACTGTTTTCTGTTAAGAATAACACCTATTACCAGGAAAACGTAGAAAAACAGCAGGTAGTATCCGAATAAGCCCATTCCCAGTGCCTGGCCAAGAAATCCGAAGAGGAGCGGCGATATGACTATGCCGATATTAGCAACCGCCATCTGTGCACCGATAAGAGCAGCCGACCGTTCTTCACCGAATTGCTCGGGAGTAAGATAATTGAGATTCGGGAACAGCGGGCCGTTGCCTAATCCGATAAGGAAAAGGGCTGCTATGGCTATATAGCTGTTATTGGTAATGGTAAGCATCAAAAGAGCTATTCCCAAAATAACGGAACCGATAGTTATTATCGTACGGCTGTGAATCTTACGGGCCAGTACACCTGACAGGAATCTTCCCGATGTCATTCCAAGATAATAAAATGTTATAGTTCCGGCGGCAAGTTCTTCTGTTGCACCTCTGCTCTCCACAAGGAAAGTACTGCTCCACGCTCCAACGGTAAGTTCTATTGAGCAAGTACATAAGAACAAAAGCCACATCACTTTTACACCGCGGATCTTGGACGCTTCGATAACGGACAGGCTCTTAATAGCGCTTTCGGAGATCTCATTCTTATCTCGGACTCTATTCCAGAGCGGAAGCGAAAAGATCACTATCGCTGCAATTGCGAACTGAATTATCGTAGCAATGCCGTATCCTCTTCTCCAATTGGTATCATTTCTGAACACAAGGGTAAGTATAAAAGGGCTTACCGTTACACCAACTCCATAAAAGCAATGCAGAAAGCTCATCTGAGAGGCATTGTAGTGAGAAGCCACATAATTGTTGAGCGCGGTATCTATAGAACCGGCTCCCAGTCCCAAAGGAACAGCCAGGATAATCAAGACAACAAAACTATGCGAAAACGAAAACCCAAGCAAAGCCAACGCCGTAAGAAGAGTGCAACCTGCTGTAAGACGGGCTGTCCCGAACTTCCTGATAAGCCGGGCGCTGAGAAGGCTTGAAATAGTTGTTCCGATAAAAGTAACCATCGTTATTACTCCGCCAAGAGAAAACGGAAGACCATATTCCGTGTAAATGGCAGGCCATGCGGTCCCGAATAGAGAATCCGGAATTCCAAGACCGATAAAGGCAATGTAAATGACGATCAAAAGAATAGTAACCATAATTATCAGTTCGTTTTATTCTGGATTATTAATACTAAGAGCTCTCTTTAGAGATACACATACACCCCCGGTCTGTCATCCTGGGAATGAATAGTATAATCATGTTTATCATATGCATCTTCGCTTATCAGTTGTATTGAATGAATACCTTGTTTGTCCGGATTCTCGGAATCTCCTTCAATCCACATAACTACAAGACGATATATGTTGCCACTGCTGTCAATAATACAAACAACCGGTTCATATAAGTAGTTATATTCGGTAGATCCTATATTGTGACTCCCGAATTCTGAGCATCCCCTATTGTATAATTCATCTATCTCAGGGAAGTTATCCAAGTAAAACTCTATCTCGGAATACAGTTCATCATTCTCCTCAATGGCGTAATCAGAAAACAAATCATATATCCGATCTGCATCCTTCTCTTCAGATGCGTCCAATATCTCATCAAGCAGCTCACCCTTTCCAAAAACAATGGCGCTATGATCATAATGCCTCGTCTTGATCTGTTCACCAATCGAGAGGTTTGGATCATATTTGCCATTCAATATTTTGGAACAACCTGTTAGTGCTACGATAAGTGCAATTCCAATACAACAATATGCTATGTGATATTTCTTATATAATGAAATCATTGTTTTGTATCTTTCTTTAGTTCTATTGACACTGTTATTGTCTGATTTACTGTTTATTTTCTTAACTCCACGAAGTGATCTTCTCGCAAGCATCTTCAACCATCATCTCACCATATTCGCCTTCGAAATAGTGATCCGCACCATCGATGATGACCAACTCTGCAGAAGGCATGAGCTCAAGCACCAGATCGAAAGATGTGGGATCTTCTCCATAGCCGTCGTGTGTACCCATGTAGATAACAGCATCAAGTTCACATGACTTCAGCAGGCTGTAGATACGAAGCATCTCGCTGAAATTGTCTTCATATGTGATCGTGAGTTCCTCACCTACGACAAGCGCAGGTTCGACAAGGATCAGCCCCATGACCTCGGATGTTCTGTCGCAGCCTGCGAAAGCAGTCACCAATCCACCGAGACTATGGCCCCAGAGGTATACGCAATCGCTGTCTACTTCGGGAAGATATTCAAGAGAATCCATAACTGCATAGAGGTCTCTTGCCTCGGACAAGAACACCTTTCCATAGTCATTAGGATCATCTGCGTTTGGATCCGAATAATCTATAAATGAGAATACGACAGCAGCATAACCATTGTCTGCAAAGCCTTGAGCATTCGCTTCGTAATCAGTATAAGGCTGCATCAAGCCACAGCAGAGTACTATCACGGGGAAAGGACCGTCTCCTTCGGGCAGATAGAGCTTGCCTTCGATCTCCATATCATCCCTGTAGAATGTAATTGCCTTTTCGGTGTCAGTGATATCTGTGATGATTGGCTCCGCGGTGGAATATATGATGTTGATATTATCAGAGGGGACTTCACCAGGGTCAGGCGAGTCGCCTTCTTCCTCTTCGAGCATAGCGTAAACCTCATCCCAGGTGTACCAGTCCAGGTCCTCCCACTTGACCTCATACTCAGTCCCGGTCGATGAATCAGTTACGATGATCATGTTCCGCTCAGGATCATATGTATCTGAATAATCCAAGTAGTTCATACTATTGATCTCAAGACCATAGATCTTTGCAAACTCAGGATAATAGCCATTTCCCAAAACATCGTTCCCCAAACAGATATCGGCATGCAGGATCACACCGTCTTCCAGTTTGTATACCTCCGTATGATCATTCCACTTCAGTCCCCACTTCTCGAGACAGACAAGTTCCGGTTCTCCGTCACCATTAAGATCAGCCAGATAGTACTCGTCATTACCGATACACTCTGCAAATACTTCTCCGGTATCGTTGTTGATAAACTGATTCCAATAAGTGGAACTTTCAATATGCCAGTTCTCAACTCCCAGTATCGGACCGTCGTAATCTTCGGTAATTAAAATGGGTTCAAACGGTTCAACTGTAGTTTCCGTTACGGATTCTTCAGGTAAAGAAGCAGGAACTGCTTCTTCTGTGACAGCCTGCGAACAAGATGTCATGGCAAGACACAATGACAATATAGCCACAGATGGCGTAAATAAGGTTATCTTCATTGTTTTATCCCCACAGACTCAGATTAACCTTTCTTACTCATACAGAACGCTTCCGCCCCACTCTACCACGGTGAATCCCTGGCGCTCTATTCCTGAAGGCATTGTAAGCGCATTGGACTCGGGAACCTCAACAGGCTCGTCGACCGGAGCAAAGACCATATACACCCTTATCACTGTATCGGGTTCCGGATACACATTCAGCTTTGCCCACTCGTTGTACTCTTCACTGGGAAAAGAGATAAGGTTGTAAGGCGATTCCTGCAGCCTGGGAAGCCAGTATGAGATAAAATCATCAATCTCACTGTCGTTAAGGCCTGCCGCTTCCAGATAGCTCTCCAAGAATTCGGCGGTGTCCTTAGCTGGCACGCAGGCATAGCTGCTGAATACATACGAATCGAAAGACCTTGTTCCTTCCCAGAACAGATAGTCATAGTATCTGTCCGTATTGGGGTCATAGATCTTTCCGTCGGGGGAAGCTGTCACATTCCACCCGTCACCATATTCCGGATAAGTGCAGGTCAGTTCGCCGTCAAGATCCAGCGCGACTGTAACGTCTGTTTCCTCTGTTGGATAGAGATAGATAACAGGTTTTTCCTCACACACATCGTCACCAAACCATTCATAAGTCTCCAGTTCATAATCTGCCTCGGACCATTTATCCTTAAACTGATCGTACGTCTGGAAGAAGTATTCCTTACAATCGCCGCCCCAGAGTTCCACGTCCAGCGTGCCCTCCTCGAGGTCCAAAATATAGCGACCATGATATATATCAAAATCGAACCCGGTTATCTTGCCGGCATCTGCCCTATCCATCTCAAAACTTATGATCAGCTGACCGTGACTGACATCCACATCGACATCATCATAGTCGACCTCATAGACATCATCGCCCAGATGAACATAGATCTCATCCACTACAAACAACTCTTCATCCTCATAGACAGAACGTTCCATGTTATCATCGAGTCTGTCCTCATCGAAAACGACATACAACTCGCCGTCCTCGTAATAGTACCCCTCGAAACCCATCAGGTTATCACTGTCGCATGAGAACTTGCTGCGGCTGCATCCGGTGCAGAGTACTACTGCCACGGCCACCACCAACACACAGCTAATTGCATTTCTAAACTTGACCATAAGGCACACTCCTTCCTATTTCAGTCGTACTTGCTGATGATTTAATCAACTATTCTCCTTATCCTTATACACTCTTGAACCGGTCGCACCTGTCTGACCCTGATACTTACCGCAGTACGGATTAAGCGCAACGTCATCCATCTCCGCAAATACAAGCTGACCTACTCTTCTTCCGGCTTTTAATTCAATTGCACATCTGTTGGCATTATACAGTTCGAGAGTGATCTCGCCTTTGAACCCGGGATCGACCCAGCCGGCATTCTGGATGAATAAACCCATTCTTCCAAGAGAGCTTCTTCCTTCCACAAATGCGGTCAGATTGTCCGGCAGCTCGAAATACTCCATTGTTGTGGCAAGGACAAACTGTCCGGGCATGATCAGATATGTATCGGTAGTGATCGTTTTATAGTTGATCTCTTTTTCGAGAGTGATAACGCTTGAAGGGGAATCGTCAACAACACTGAAAGTGTTTCCCAAACGGATATCCACACTGGCAGGCTGGATCTGTTCGTCCGTTACCGGTTCGATCTTCAATGTCTTTTCTTTAAGCATTCTCATAATTGTTTTATCTGAAAGTATCATGTCCGTTCTCCTAGGGTTTTTCGGTTAATTCTCCTGCTGATTTTTCGTTCTATTAATTCAACGCATCTTTGTTTTCATTAGGATAACTGCAGAGTACACTATCCATATATTTTATCCCGCAGAAGTATTTACATATTGAAGTGTCTTTTACTGCGCATTTATGTTCTTTGGTATTCTCAACTTTATTCCATGGACAAACACTTTGATTCCAGTCAACATTATCGCTGACCAGATCAATATCCATGTTGGCACCTACAAGCTCTCTGATCTTTATTTCATCCATGTTTTTTTTCCCTATTTTATAGTTCATCTGATTCCTGAATTTCCACTCTATTGCCTCCACATATCCCTGTCTTTCAGAATCAAGATAAGCCCGGGGACTTAATGTCCCCGGTGCTTTTCTCTTTTCTTCTGCTGCTTCAGATCAAACTCGCGTTTCTCTTCAGCCAGTTTCTGTTCACGGCTTCTGATCTTACGGTCCAGTTTGTTCTGCTCCTGCTGCAATTTGATCGCCTGCTGCGACTTGGTACCGATGCCGGTTGCCGAAGTCTGTTTACGTGCTTCACGCTGAACCCGCTTGGGATTCTTTGCGATATCTTTTACAACAGTGTCCACAGCCGGGCTGAAATGAAGACCTGTATAGTATCTGAGAATGTATTCGAATAATTCGTAATCTTTCGGTTCTGCACCGAAGACCACTCTCGCAGCCGATATCTTACGGTTCTCGATAACCTCGAAAACACCTACCCAAAACGGTTCCTCAAAATACACAGTCAGGTTACAACGTATCTTGCCCATGACAATCCCTCCTTTAAGATTGATGAGCAAAGAACGGACAACCCGGAGGGGCAGGTTACTTGCCCTGTAAAACAGGACGGCCGGGCTACCTACCGGCTCTGGCATATCTTGCGGTATGCGTTGCGTTTTTATCCTTGCATGTTACATGCATATTATATCATTCGGACAAAGGACTCCTGTTAACTATTTGAGCCTGATCTTCCGCTGTAAATCAACCCGAAATTATTGAAGCTTGCGAGGCAATTTTCGCAGGCTTCTTAGTAGATATTATTCCTGAATTATATATACATCAGGATAAAGCCCGTGATGTTTGCCAGCAGATGCGAGGCCCAACTGCACCAGGCATTGTCCGTTCTTTTGAATACAAGTCCGTAGAATACTGAATTGATAAATATCAGAGACAGATCATAGGCCACTGTAATAACATCACCGGGACTAAAGTGAGCTGCCGCAAAGAACAGAGACGTGATCAGGAGCGAAGGTACAAAGCCCGTGATCTTCCCGAGCTGCTTCTGGAAGAAAGCCCTGTTGGCTATCTCTTCACCCAGTGCCGCTACTACCAAAGTTAATATTGTTGTTCCCATCTTCGCAGGAACGAGGATATCCGTTCTGCCTGTCAGATGGTCAACATATCCCGGGATCAACGGATCCGTTACATACCAGGTTATTATGTTTATGATGGTCGGTATCAGAAGAAGGACTATAAGCTTCCCGTCCATTAGCTGCTTAGGGAAGGTCTTTATGTTAAGGCCTTCGTTCTTCTTCTCATTAGTTGATGCCGTGATGAAATATGCTGCTATACCAATCAGGACCGACAGTCCCGCAGGCTTGACTATCTCTCCTTCATATTCGAGCATCGGAAGGTTCGTGAGTGATATTAAAGCCATCAGGATCAGGAAGACGACTATAAGGATTTTAAGCTTGCTCTTTGTCTTATTCATTTATGTCCCCTCCTCTCATCTGACTGTCAAAGCAGTTTTCGAGAACACGGCGGAAATGATCTTCCTCGTATTCCATGGAATTGTTGGCAAGGAGGCTAGCGATCCCGTGAGCAGTTACAAACAAGCCGAAAAATATCTCCTTGGCATCCTCGATACTGCATCCCGATTCACCCGCGACCATCGAAAGGGTCTCCGTCAGGCCCTCATTCGACATAAGATCGTTTGAATCCAGTCCCGCAAAAGTATCTGTCTGGAAAAGAAACCTGAAAAAGTTCTTCTCTTCATGTCCGAACCTTATATAGTTAAGCCCAAGTTCGAGCAGGGGGTCCAAGCCCCTGTCGCCCTTGGGCATGATATAGCTTCCGTGATATTCCTCAACGGTCTTATATACCGCCTCGCGTATCTCGTCTATCGTCTTGAAGTGATACAGGACAGGCTGGGTAGAGCAGCCGAGCCTCTCTGCGATCGTACGGGCATTGATCATCTCGTGACCTTGCTCCCTCACGATCGCAACTGCTGCATCAAGGATCATCTCTTTGTTTATCTTAGCTTTCGGCGGCATGACTGAACTCTTTTATAATTGTCGTTATATAACAGTAATTATAAAACTCTGATCTAAGCCGGTCAAGCTGCTTTTTACTTATTTGACCTTACATCTTTTGGTCTTGCCTCATTCGTGTCCTGAGTTATTGAGATCAAATACTAAGTCCACGATTGAATTAAACTTCGTCCGTTTTGCTAATCCAAGAAATCTCCTCAGAGTCTGTATTGCCTACCGATTTGGCTTCCATCTCATAAACTGGTGTTTTTGATGTTTAATGTAATTCAAATTGAACTTATACGAGAATCACACCCACTCAAAGTTTTCTTTCCCAGCTCCAAGTTCAAAATGATATTTAACAAGTCCGGTATCCACTCCTGTAAAGATACCATTATCACAAGATATGGATACTTTGCTTTTGGATCCGCTGATAATAAATGCCTGCTTTGCCAGAGCCGTTGGTGCTAAAAGTGCTGCTTCAATGCCATCCTTAAACCACTGAGGAGCTTCTCCGTCATATGAACTGACCTGCTCCGCTGTCTTTGTTTTATGCGGAACACCTTGTGTTTGACCATAGCCGACAGCAATGATTCCTACCGGCTTTGCACCCTCGGATTTATCCTGTGCTCCTTTCCTGTTATATGTACCGCCGACCCACCATGTATTCAGACCAAGCGTCTGCGCATAGAGCATCAGATCAGCACCACAGTATCCACACAGTTCATCTGCACCATCAGGGCCAGCCATAATAAAGAAATTGTTAACACCCTTAGCAAGGAGCAACTTGATTACTCCGGGAACAGCACTGCCGTCATTTGTCATCAGTCTAATGGAAAGGCCATATTGCTCATTGTTTTCCCTTACACGATTATTCAATTTTTCAACGATATCCTCTGGGATTGGCTGATCCATGTATTTGCGAACCATGTGTCGTTCCCTCATCGCTTGCTTTATATCCATGTAATTTACTCCTTCTCTCGCAAAAAGTATTCATTTTTTGCGCTGGTACAATACGGCCTTTTGTCTGTTAAATCTATCCCCTGCCTTTGTTCTATGTCTTAGCAAGCACGCTCAAAACGAATTATCGTTGATGCCTACGGGATCTGTACCATCAGAGACTCTTTAAAGACTTCCAGTACGGATTCCTTTTGAACCCCGCCGTATTCTCCGTCAAATGACCACGCGATGTCCATGTCTGAAACGAATGAACCCTTTGTAATGCGTGTTATCTGTATCAGCGGGTGATCTATTGCGCCTTCTCTAAGGACATTAAGCGCTTCCTTAGCCTGCGAACGCGTTTCAGGCTTTCTGATCAGCATCATTTCCATGACACCGTCGTTATTATGGAAAGAATCATTCTTACCGAAATACTTTGCGTCAATTTCGCTTAAATTGGATACGGCTCCGAAAATATAATCATCTTCAAAAGATCCGGAATCCGTTTCGATTGCCATATGGAAGCTGCCCCCCATATTCATATGCAGTTCGCCTATCGCCCTAAGTATGTGTTTAGAGTACTCGAAGACTTTTTTCATCTGCTGGGTCGTTGCGAATTTCAGCGATGAAGATGAACCGAACGAAGCTACATAATTGAATATATGCCCGTTGACTTTTCCGGTATCACATCTGTAGGCTTTGCCTTTTAACAGAGTATCGATCGCTGCTTCAGTATCCTGAGGTATGCCCAAGGAATTGGCAAAACTGTTTGTAAGACCGCAGGGAATATAAGCAAACTTAGGGATCTCCTCAGCACCTATATATCTGTTTATAACCTGATTAAATGTTCCGTCTCCGCCGCAGCATACAACTATCCCTGAATCATCCGAGAAACCGGTGCCCCATATAAGATTTTCTTCAGGCAAAATCTTGGATAAGTTCAACACATATCCGTTAGATCTGAGCGTTTCGTTAACGGTATTAACAGCGGTATTGGAATTACCAATGCCTGCGGATTCATTAAATATGACCAGAGCTTTTTTCTCATTTAATTCCATAAGTTCCATTCAGTTATTGACACGGTGGCGTCACACTTGTAACATCAATATGATGATCTGACTGTAACACCGCCTAAATATATAGTCAATTCGCGTGCAATTAACTGTTACAGTCTCTGCACAATCTGTAACACCGGACGGTTCATTTGGGAGAAATCATATGTCTCAGAATAAATCAAACCCTACACGAAACCTTTCAAACAACGAAGCCAACAGGATCACCAGGGAATCGATCTGCACGGCTTTGCTCGAACTCATGAAGACCAAGGAGTTCAAGGAGATTTCCATATCCGAACTAGTCAGACGCGCTGGGGTATCGAGGCAGTCTTTCTACCGCAACTACAAAACAAAGGAAGATATCGTTTTAGAGATAGAACGCTCCATCGGTACGCACCTGATCGAAAAGATGCAAGATCCCAGCTATATCAATAACCCCAAGAAATGGTTTATCGATTTCTTCTCAGTACTCAAAGAAAACAAAGCCTTAGTTACTTTGTTTCATAAGGCTGACCTTTTCATAACCATATTCGAAAAAATACCTTTTTACATCGAAAGCCAGCTCGGCTCATGCAGACCGGAAGTTCATTACTACATCGTAGGTTCTATAGCAGCCGCTCATGTCATAGCGCGTGAATGGTTTATAAACGGCATGAAAGAGAGCGAAGCTGAAATGGCTGATCTCTGCATGAACTTTACTTTGACGACGTTTGCCTCCCTTGACTGTTGATATTCATATCTTCTTCAAATAAAAATACTTACTAAGTTTAGAATCATTGTCCTTCCGGACAAATTCCAATTCATATCCAAGTTTTTTATAAAACTCTGGTGCCTGAATCAAAATAGCTATGATTTGTTCGTAATGTTCTATCTCGACAAAACTAAGATTCCTTCCTTTTCTATCCTTAAGCCATTTTTGGGCAGGCATATATCCACCAATGTAACAATTCCACGCTTCTTCAGGAACATTTCCGAAATATTGTCCATCGTTAATATATACCCTGTTGTCCTTATACTTTATTGTTTCAACCACATTGGAACCAACAGCCGGATAGGTCACCGATGTTGCCAGCTTTTTAATCATCAGATGAAGATCAACTAACTCTTTTCCAAAAGGGACAAGGCGCTCAAAATCTTCTTTTGTCGGTATAGGAATCCGTGGATAATCCACTTTTATAAAGTCTGAATATCTATGCAAATAGGATTCACTATGCATGGCAATCAATTTACTAATTCTATTATCAAAATAAAAACCGTTATCAGATTGTTCTAAGAAGGACTGTTTCATAATGGCACAAATTAAAATTATCTCAATTCAATCGTTCCATTAATCGTACTTTTTATTACCTGTTCCATTTATGGGACACCTTGAAAAACAAGGCTTGCAATCTGTTTTTTACCCTCATATAATCTAACCGTACATAACCGAACATAAGTTCTTATAACTTGCCGGAGAAAGCGAGGTGAAGATAATGCATAAGACAAGCAGATTGATAAAAACAGAAGCAGTAATCATGATTCTGCTGTCTTTGTTGAAATCTCCTACCCTGCCTGATCCGACCAAACCCAGTGGTCCGGGAATATCGTTCAAAGGCTTCGGGTTGTAGTTCTTACTCTTAAAACTCATAGATTTACCTCTCGCAAAAAGTATTCATTTTTTGCGCTGGTACAAGTCGGCCCTTTGTCTGTTATATCTATCCCCTGACTTTGTTCTATGTTTTAGCAAGCAACGTATTTTCGGGAACACGAAAATACAAAGCTTGTCAGGGAGCGACCCCTGAGACCCCGAGGAACGCAAGATGCGTTCAATCAAATTTCATCCCAAGGAGGAAATTTAATGATGAGAATCAAGCCAAACAGGAAACGCACCATCGAGTTCAAAGTGATGCTGAGTCCCGAGGAAGCAGAACTCTTGAAGAAGAAATCTGAAGAGTCAGGTCTGTCTCGATCAGAAGTTTTAAGGAGCTTGTTAATCGGCAGGAGCATCACCGGATACCGGGAAGAATCCACTACCCCATCACACTTTGGTCAGACTATAAGAAAGGACGGTAACTAAAATGGCAGTAACTTCCATCTGGGCAGTTAAGAATCGTATGGACACCGTTCTCAACTATATCGAGAATCCGGAGAAGACGACACAAAGACCGGAAGAAGCTCCCGATGCTAATGCGGCCATGAAACATATCCGCGACGTTCTCGGATATGCCTGCAATGAAGACAAGACCGACAAGATGATGTATGTCACAGGTGTTAATTGTGATCCTGATACAGCTCTTGAAGAATTCATAGAGGTAAAGCAGCGCTGGCACAAAGAAGGCGGACGTCTTGCCTATCACGGTTATCAGTCTTTCCTTGAAGGTCCCGGAGAGATCACAGCTGAAGAAGCTCACGAGATCGGAGTTGAACTTGCTAAAGAGTTGTGGGGCGACAGATTCCAAGTGGTAGTTGCTACTCACCTTAATACCGGTCATTACCACAATCACTTTGTGCTGAATTCCGTATCATTTGCCGACGGATATAAGTATGTACGGTTCAATTCTGATTACCGCCACATGCAGGAAGTCAGTGACAACTTATGCCGTCAACGCGGTCTGAACGTTATCATAAACCCTTCCACAACAAAGGGCAAAACGTATGATGAATGGAAAGCCGAACGCGAAGGAAAGTATACGGTACGAGGCACGATCCGTGAAGATATCGATTATGCGATCCGACTCTCCAGTTCATGGAACGATTTTGTCGAAATGATGCATGAACTCGGATACGAGTTTAAGTTCTTCGGGAAGAATCATGAGCCGTTAAAATATCCGGGATTAAAACCGCCTGATGCAAAAGGTTATTTCAGATTCAGGAATCTCGGTCCAAATTATGATACTGATGCCATTTACAGAAGGATTATCAAGAACACATTAACTCCGGGCATTCAGCTTCATCCTCAAAACAAGATCGATATCAAGGAGTGGGATCCGCCAGCGCAGAAATTAGCACCCAAGCCTCATTTGTTCAGATGGTACTGTTTCAAACTATATACGTTTGTCAGCAGTCCACGAAAACGGAAAGAACGCATCTCTATGTATATCCGAGAAGATATCCGTAAGTTAGATCACTATATCGAGATGTTGGATTTCATCTGCAAACACGAGGTATACGACAAGCGGCCAATATCCGAAGTAAAAGCCGGGTATAACAAGCAGCTCGAAGCTTTGCAGGAAAAGAAGAACGAACGATATTCATGGCTGAGATATCACGAGAAAAACGGGCATCAATCATTCGTCACCAGCCTCAAACGTGAAATAAAAGAGATCTCGCAAGAGATGGCAGATATCCGGCATGAACTCAAAATATGTGATGACTGCTACATATCGACCGATGAGGTGTTGGAACATGCCGAAAGACTTCAACAACAGCTTCAGTCACAACAAAAACAAAGAAGCCGTGGCGGTCGAGCAAGATAAAACAAGGAGTTATCGTATATATGAAAAAACAATTTAAACCGCTTACGGTAGATACCGTAAAGAATCTTGCTGAAAAGGAATTCGAAAGCATCGATCCCCTGATCGATCACTTTCTTCCGGGCAAAGGTTTATATCTTCTTTGCGGCAGCGCAAAAGTCGGTAAGTCATGGATGGCACTTCAAATTGCCTTGTGTATCAGCACAGGTATGAACCTTTGGAATTACGACACCAAAAAGAAAGATGTGTTATATCTCTGCCTAGAAGATGGCGAGAAAAGGCTGCAGGACCGCTTGTTCAGTATTGCTAATGAATGCCCAAAAGAATTAATGTATAGCACGGATGCTGCTCCAATCGGCGGCGGCCTGGAAGAACAACTTGAAGATGCGCTTAAAGATCATCCGGATATCGGTCTGTTCATCATAGACACACTTGCTGCTATCCGTTGCGAACAGAACAAAGCAGATATTAACACCAAGAATCCTTATCAGGGGGATTACAACACTATCAACCCTCTTCACAAGTTCTGTGAAGATCATAATGTCACGATCTTGCTTATTCATCACACCCGCAAGATGAGATCGATTGACCCGTTCGATGATATCTTGGGTACTAATGGTCTGTTCGGAGCATCCGATGGTGCATTCATTATGCGCAAAGAATCTTCTGATACGGATGTTAAACTTCATATTCGCAGCCGCGATATGGAAGAACGTGTTCTCACGATCAGATTCAACAGTACACTCAGCCACTGGGAACTTGTCAAAGAGAATACACCCATTGAAGATGCATTTCAGGCAGATGATGATCTCAGAAAAGCGCTCGATTACCTGAAAGAACACGAAGCCTTTCATGGCACTGCTACGGAGTTCTGTAATCTGATAAAAGCCAGCAAAAAGCCGCAATCAATAAGCGGAAAACTCTGGAACAGAAAGAACGAGCTTGCAAAAATGGGATTCCGTTTTGCCAGAGAACACAAGCGTGACGGCACATATCTGAGCTTTGAAAAAATCGATCAATTCCCTCAGAAGACTCATAACACCGAAGAAGGAGGATGCTATCCGTTTGATCTCATACTCTGTGGCAACATAATCGAACTGAATCAACACTGTGGCAATAAAGCCGTCACATCATCACAGTCGTCACATATCATCTCATATTCAGAAAGGAACTTATCATGAAAGACAAAGATAACATCAACATCATTATTGACCAGCAGCTCACACCTGTAGTAAAAAGCGAGAACTGTGCAGCTTACCTGGCTGAAGTATTGAAGTCTGCTCCAGCTAAAGAAACCACCAAACATAACGAGACCAAAGAAGTCGACCTCAACCAGCTAAAAGAGAAAAAACTCTTGAGCGTCACAGAGGCATCAAAGCTTTTCGGAATAGGAATGAACCGAATCAGAGAGCTTACTAATGACAAAGAATGTCCCTTTGTCATCTGGATTGGATCTCACAGAAGAATCAAGAGAGAAGAATTCGATAAATTCCTCAAAGGGCGTCAGTCCGCCTGACAAAAAGATGTTTTTTCAGCAGGTGTTACCAAATTGTTACCATTTTCGCGATTTTTGCCCTTTTTGAGGTCTCGAGACTAAAAAAGAAAAACCCTTGAAACGCAATGTTTTCAAGGGTTTTGGTCTTGGAGCCATTTGTGGGACTCGAACCCACGACCTGCTGATTACAAATGGATTTCCCCACAATTTATAACTTTTCAAAAACTAACGCAAAGCCTTG
>JAEEGG010014974.1_pt1 | contig 16344 bp, 15 predicted proteins | sample 9134161 | NCBI WGS metagenome assembly JAEEGG01 (sample SAMN16246543, study PRJNA631951) | gut metagenome | biome: gut microbiome; feature: rumen; material: CR-attached | host: Bos | place: Iran: Karaj | collected 2018-10
GATGTCGGCTCGTCACATCCTGGGGCTGGAGAAGGTCCCAAGGGTTCGGCTGTTCGCCGATTAAAGTGGCACGCGAGCTGGGTTCAGAACGTCGCGAGACAGTTCGGTCCCTATCTGTTGTGGGCGTTAGAAACTTGCGAGGACCTGACTCTAGTACGAGAGGACCGAGTTGGACGAACCTCTAGTGTACCTGTTGTGGCGCCAGCTGCATAGCAGGGTAGCTATGTTCGGTTGAGATAAGTGCTGAAAGCATCTAAGTACGAAACTCACCTCAAGATGAGGTTTCTTTTAAGGGTCGTTAAAGACGATGACGTAGATAGGTTACAGATGTAAAGGCAGAGATGCCAAAGTCGAGTAATACTAATAACCCGTAGACTTTGCTTGTGCCGCTCAAGGAAACAGATTGCTTTATCTTCAAAAGAATGTTGCTTAAAATGCGTAAAGATATTTTAGGTGACTTTAGCGGTGGTGATCACCTCTTCCCATTCCGAACAGAGAAGTTAAGCCCACCAGCGCCGATGGTACTAGCCCTAAAGGCCGGAAGAGTAGGTCGTTGCCTATCTTTTTAAAAGGAGTTTCAATCACTGAAACTCCTTTTTTTTGTTGTGTGAAAATAAAAATTTTTCTTACTGAAAATGAGCGAGATATAAAAAATATATAAAAAAAATGCAAAAATTTTTTTTTTATTAAAACATTTTTTCTTATCTTTGCCGAATCATTTTAGAATAAATTTGGGGGAAAATAAATTATTAACAAAAAAATTTTTAAATTATGGCAGATAGATCAGCAAACACACTTAACAGTTTCGATTTCAAGTACTTAATCGGTGCTCCTTTGTCAGCATGTGTTAATGCACAAGGAGAAGCAGCAAGAACAACTTGGGAATTTATTAACAATGTAGGATTAGATTCTGTAGCAGGCAAAGGTGACGAAAAAAAGGCGGTGACGATAGAATTTTCGTACAGGGTAGGAAATGGTGAAGGCACAGAAATGGTTTTAAGAGTTCCATTATTAACCATAGTTCCAATACCATATATTGCTATTGATACAGTAGATATCAATTTCAAATGTAAAATAGATTCATTAGAAACGGAAACAGATGAATCAACAAGTGAATACAAAGAAGATGGTACAAAATATTCTACTTCTTATTGGAGAAATCCACGTAGAGTTACACTTCGTGCCAATTATTCATCAAAAAAAGATTCAAAGAGCACACAAAATTCAGAATATAGTGTTGAAACAACATTAGATATTTATGTTCATGCTCGCCAAGATGCAATGCCGGCAGGTATGGCAAAAATTCTTGATATTTTAAATAATTCAATAGATTTTGTCAATCAGGCATCCATTGAAAAGGGTCAGTAAAAAAAAGATGAAATAAAATTATTAACATTAATATATATAAGTTATGAAAACAGTAGCAGATAAAGCAATCAAAGCATTAACAGATATTCCTTTTGAAAATATTATAGGAGGACCACTCAATGCATGTGTCAATGCACAATCACAAGCAGCCATATCAACAGTTAATTTTATTCAAAGTGTAGGTTTGAATCAAGCAGAAGACGGTTCTTATTCAGCAGTTTATGTTCAATTCTCTTTTGTGCAAGGAGGACGAATGGCCATTATTTCTGTTCCATTATTGGCAATAGTTCCTATTCCATACATAGCAATACAAACTGTAGATATAGCTTTCAAAGCTGTAATAACCGGTATGGACAAAACTTCATATACCGACGAATATAGTAGAGAAACAAAAGTAGATACAAGTACTAAGAAAAAAGGTTTAGGTTGGTTTAGTGTAAAATCAACGACCATGAATTCTTCTATATCTACAAAAAGAGATTCTAAGTCAACTCAAGATTCTTCGTATAGTATTGAAGCAACCATTGATGTAAATGTACATGCAGAGCAAGATTCAATGCCGGCAGGTATGGCAAAAGTACTGGAAATGTTGGGCAATGCTATTGATTTGTGTAACCCGATGGGAGAATTGACAGTAAGTGATACACAATTAACGTTAGATGCAACTACTAAATCAGTAGAACTAATAGCTACCTATAAGAATTCGGAAGGAAAGTTAAATTCACAAGGAATTAAATATTTAAAGAAGAAAGATAACGATAAAAAATTTGACTTTGAAAAAGCAAAAGATGGTGTTTATAAGAAAAAAGATGAAACCATGACATTTACTTTTACCGAAGCAGGTACTTATTATGTAGGAGTTTCAGAAGAGAATTATGAAGAAGTTGTTGTAGAATAAAATGATAGTCTTATGGGAAAGAATAGTATAGATGCATCAGCTGCAGGTATTGCAATGAATTCATTGCAAGCAATACCTTTCGGGCAGGTTATCGGAGGTCCTTTGAAAGCTTGTATAGATGCTCAATCAGAAGCAGCACTAAGTACGTTTAATTTTATTAACAACGTTGGAATAGAAAGAGATGAAAATGGACAAAATGCACGAGCTATATATGTGAATTTTACATATCAAAGCAATGGAGTGCGAAAAATATTAACAGTGCCCATATTAACTTTGGTTCCTATTCCATATATAGCCATAAAGAGTATAAATATTGCTTTTAAAGCTAATATATCGGCCTCCTCATCAGTTTCAACCACTACATCAGAATCTTTATCAACAGAATTTGGAATGAAGTCAAAAGCCAAATTTGGTTTCGGAATCGCATCTGCGAGTGTTGAAATGAACGCAAGTATATCAAGTAAAAAAGATTCTACAGCGACACGTGATTCGAAGTATAGTGTGGAATACACTATGGATGTAGGAGTTACGGCAGGACAGGAAGACATGCCTGCGGGTATGCTCAAAGTGTTGGAAATACTCAATAATTCATTAGAAGTAGTGAATGAAAAGGGCGAATTATTTGTTTCAGCTAATGAAATTAAAGTGGGTGATAATATATATGTTTCTTATAAAGGTGCCGATGGATTATATAATACAGAGAAAGGAAAGATATCAATCTCTCCGGCTTTAAATGCTAAAAATATCATTCAACAAGGAAATGGCTGGGTGTATACTTTTGAAAAAGAAGGAAGTTATACACTTAGAGTGGATGATTTAGTAGAAACCATTAGCGTTGAATAAGTATGAAAAAGTAGTTAATTAAAAAAAGAAGATTATGCCAAACACTAAAACAAAAACAAATAAATCGGAACAAACAGATGCTAGCAAAACGGTTCAGAACGAAGCCGACAAAAAACCTCAAGAGGGTGCTGACATAGTGGTTACAGATGATATTGATAAAACAGATCAAGACAAAACTGAAAATAAAGGTCAAGAAGATAAGTCAGAAACAGAATTTACCAAAACTTTGCAAGCGGTTAAGCAGGGTGTATCTCTAATGAAAGATATTTTAGAGACAGAAAAGAATAATGGTATTAGTTCTATGATGACAGAATTGTCAAAAGTGACTGCGGATACAAATGTTGGAGATGCAGCATTAAATTCCTTGACGTCATTACCTTTTGACAAGATTATCGGAGGACCTTTACAAGCGGCTATTGCAGCACAAAGCAGTGCGGCAAAATCTACTTTAGAGTTTATAACACAGGCAGGAATAAAAGCGGATAAGGCTATTTCAATTTCTTTTGAATTTTGCGATAGCAATGGAAATTTGAAAAAAATGATTATTCCATTGTTGACTATGGTTCCTATTCCAACTATGGCTATTAAAGAAATGCAATATGAATTTAAAGCAAAAATAGAAACCGGTTCATCTGCTAATGCTTCAATGTCTTCCGGAATAACAGGAACATGGAATTTCGGCTATGCAATGAATGATAGTACGACTACAACCATTGAAGGTATACAAGAGAAGCAGAAGGAAGCAGCAAAAACAGGTGAAAAACCGGATGAAAATAAAAACAAAAATGCTGCAGCGGCAACACCTCAAAAATCAACCATAGTCACTACACCAAAAGGATTGAATTTCAATGCATCCATATCTACCAAAAAAGATTCCTCTGCTTCCAGAGATTCTAAGTATAATGTAGAAGCTACCATGGATATAAAGGTGATAGCAGGTCAAGATGACTTGCCAGGAGGAATTCAAACTCTTTTGAATGAGTTGAACAAAGCTTATTCTATAGTAGATCCCTATGGAGAATTGAAAGTAGCACCGGCAAATGTAGTTCTATCAGGTGGTTTAGCTACAATAACGGCAACCTATCGTAATTGTGATGGAGTATTTGCTCCGTCGGACATTAGTTGTGAAGATGAATCAGTTGTTAAGAATATTGTAGATTCTTCAACAGTTCAGTTTACGTTCAAGAAGGCAGGTGTCTATACTATAGCCGCAGGAGCTTGTGCAGAAGTAGTAGTGGTGAATGAAGAGCCAGAGAAAAAGTAGATTTATCTATTTTAAATGAGAATACATAAAACAGATGAGAATAAAAACTAAATAAGGGAAACGATAAGATGGATAATGAAGATTTAGGTAATGGTTTAATAGATTTTCTACAAGATGCCTTAAACTCTACCTTGATGGCAGATGCCAATAGTATGGAAAGTTTGGAAAGTACATTGCTGGAATATGGAGGGAGCGAACCTTTATGTTTTAGAGTCAAGGATGCAGATGGTAGAGATTGTGTGATGGAAGTACCAAAATTGGCGATATCACCTCTTCCATTGCTAAGAATTCAAGAGGCAGAATACGAAGTAGAAGGAGAATTAGAAACGTCTACTGTATCTGAGAGTGTTCTAAAAGATATGGAGAATGTGGAAGATGTAGGAAAACTACCTCCAAGTCTTGCCAAACGACAACGTTTGCTTGCCGAAACCAAAGGCTTGTCTGAGACAGAACGTGTCAAAATGCTGGTAAGAAACGGAGATCCTGATGCATTGGCAAAAAGAATGCGTTTCAAATCTACCGGTAGCACATCCTCTAATGCAACAAGTAATTCCTTTAAAGTGAAGATGAAAATTAAAATGGCACAATCAGATATGCCTGCGGGATTGACCAATTTGTTGCAAGTATTGTCTACCAATATGAAACCCAAATAGTGTTTAACATAACTGCAAAAAAAGATTAGTCCCATGTTAGCACCGGTACTTATAGATTTTACATGCGGGGTAGCACAGTTGGATAGGGGAATGGCGAATGTCAATTGTAGAAATATAAGAGACATACTTTATGACAAGAATGGAAATTTGTATACTTATAGTTGTATTTCTACCGGGACAACCAACGCCAAAAGAATTATAGAAATACCCAAAATATCCATATTGCCTTTTTCTCTCATGTATGTATCGGAGATTACTTTAGAAATTGAATCTTGTCCTGATGAAGATTTGAAGACCAATTATGAAGAGTTGACTAAAGAAGGAGACGAGGTTTTGGACGAAGTGTCCGATTTGCGGGCTTTAACAGCAAGTTTAGGTTTTAATACCGATGTACAACTGGAAACAACTGAAAATGGGACTACATCTTTAAAATACACAATTTATAAAGATGGTATTACAATGACACGTTTTATGGAAAAATGGTTAGCAAACGTTCAGCAAGATATCATCATTGAATCATTAGAAGAAATAATTGTAGAAAACAAATAAAAAAAAGAAATTATGGCACAACAAACACCAGGTATGAAATGCCCTAAATGCGGCACCTTTATAGCTACAACAATCAGTGAACTTTTAACAGCACAAGGGCTCACTTGTCCTAATTGTCGTTTGGTTTTAACTATCAATAGAGAAGAATCAAAAAAGGCAATGGAAATTTTGTCAGATGTAGATAAGGCGCAAAAGAATTTAGAGCAAACTGTCAATAAATATAAATAGTAAAACAATTTTTTAGGAATATAATTTTGTTTTGCAGACTTTTAATATTGACATTGAATATTAAAATAAATAACTTAAAATTTTGAAAAGATGGCAAAAATCATAATAACTTCTACTAATTGTACCATAAGGGAAGTGTCTAAAGATGTCGCTACTAGATTTAATACCGAAAATGCAGGTGCTGTCAATGCTTCACAATTTAACAAATATTACGGATATTATTATGGTAGTATATTAGTTTATGTGTTGTATGCAAACATTGGGACAAATGGGGGTTTGACATCATATGCCGCGTTTCCTCCGGCAGTTATACATAAAAATTACACGATAACTGATTGGTCGTCGGTTGGATATAGTAAGATAGTCAACTATGCGAGGACACAAAATCCAGTAAGAATAAGTTCCGTAAATTGTACTATTAAGGAAATATCTAGCACGGATGCTACCAATTTTAACACCGACAATGGAGGTGGGGTAAATGTTTCCCAATATAACAAATATTATGGCTTATATTATGGTAGTGCATTAGTTTACGTGTTATATGCAACTATTGGAACAAATGGAGGGGTGAGTGGAACTAATGTGATGACAAATAAATATTATGCATTAAGTGACTTATCTGTGGCAAAAGACAAGTTGTACAATTATGCGAAGATACAAAATTCTATAAAAATACGCTCGACGGATTGTAATATAACAGAAGTAATAGATAATGTAGCTAAAACCTTCTATATCGACAATGGAGGAGCAGAAGATATTTCAAAATATAGCAAATATTATGGTTACTATTATAATAACACTACATTAGTCGGGGTGTTGTATGTTCAGATAGGTGCCAATGGGGAAGTGCAAGCATCTGTTTTTAAATCGCACAAGTATTATTCTATAACAGATGGCGATGCTTGCATATTGAATTATGCCAATGCCCAAAACCTCAAAGAAATAGATATTATCAATGAGGTCAATGCGTGGAAAGTTGAGAAATTGACGGATAATATTGTAAAACAATTTTATACCAACAATAGCGGACAATTCATTGATAAGGCATTATATTGCGGATTATATTATAACAACGATTTAGTGGCAGTGTTAGCGGCTAAGCATACGAGTACTGCAACTAAACATATTGTTGAAAAATTAAGTTATAATGAAAAGAAATATTATAAAATAATCCACGGGGAATCGTATTTATTGCATTATGCAAAATCACAATATCCCAATAAAGTCAAATTAGATGATCAGATAAGTGCATGGTCTGCTTACATTATCAATGATGAAGCCACGTTAAAGATTTTTTACATAGAAAACAATGGTGGTGACATATCTCAAACTGCAGATGCATTTTACGGATTATATTATAATGATGATTTGGTAGCAATATCTGCGGTGAGAGTCGGTGATGATGGCAATGTGATAGAAGAAAGTTATTGTACATCAACAGAATATGAAAGAAGTGCGGGAGATGTCGATGGTGGTATAGTAGGAGGGCATGCATTTTTACGCAAACAAGTTCAGATTGCTAATCAAATTAAGGTATATTCTCGCGATTGCAAAATAGTCACAGTGAGTGCACCCACTGCCACGCTGTTTTATCAGCAAAACGAAGGAGGAGATATCAGTCCTGAGGCAGATGCTTTCTATGGATTGTATTACAACAATGAGATTATTGCCATCATGGCTTTTAAGAACAATACAAAATTACATTATTGTTGGAAACCCAATTTTTCAATTTCAGAAGGAGAAATTTATTTAAATCAATATGTCAGTGCAATGAGTCAAATAAACGGAACAAACGAAACAAGTAAAAAAGTATTGGAAATAGCATCTTCATCCAATACGATACCATTTGATCAAATGATAGGAGCACCATTGATTGCTTGTGTAAATGCTCAAAGTATGGCATCTATGGAAACCTTGAAATTTGTAAAAGAAGCAGGTTTTAAAAAGAGTGAAAAAGAAGGGTCGGATTTTGAGGTTGTCAATGTGAGTTTCTCTTATAAGAATGGTAATGAGATGTTTTCTTTGTCCGTTCCTCTTTTGACTATTATTCCGGTGCCTTATTTGCAGATAGATACTGTAAAGATAAATTTCAGTGCAGATATGTATACAACTGAAAATAATGAAGTGGTAGCAAAATTTGCCACTACGGATTTGTCTGCAGAGAAAAAACAAACTTCAAAATACAATGTTCAAAATCAATTGAATATTGAAATAAAGGCATCTAGTGGTTCTATGCCGTCAGGTATGGCAAAAATGTTGGATATTTTCAATAATTGTATAGAGGTAAGTCAAGAGGTTGTTGAAAAAAATAGTTTAGAAATGCCTACTGAACATATGACAGAAGCTGCACCTATTATTGAAGATACCCCTTCAGTTGTTGAAAATGAAGAGGATGCTGTAGAAGACGAGTCTGGCAGCAGTGCCCAACAAACACCCGATTCTACACAGAAAACATCCACAAAAAAATCAAAAAAGAAATAGTTGATAATTAAGTGGAAATGGATAATGAACGAACAAATGTAATTAGTGGCAGTGGTCATTCAAAAGCATTGCCACTAAATTGCTTAATAGGAAAACCTTTGTCTGCCTGTCTTTCGGCGCAACACATGGCGGACGAGGCTGCCTATAGTTTCATTAAAAACATCGCATTCCATCATTCTCATGAGTATAAGGAATTGTTGCATATTGCCATGCTGAGTTTTTCATATACCGACAAACATATAAAATATGACATAAAAGTACCTTTGCTAACATTAATTCCATTACCTTATTTGCAAGTGGATAATGTTGATTTTTCGTTTATAGCCAACATACAAAAGAATGATGAAGGGAAAATTATTGCTACATACGGCAATAAAACAGGCAACGGTTGGGGCTATAGTTCCAAAACAAGATATGCCGGACAAATGTCTTTTAAGGTAAAAGTAAATAGGCGAGGTATAACAAGTGCTTGGGCCGATTTGCTGGAGAAAACAGCCAATAGTATAGCCAAAGTTCCTTATGATGCAAGTAGATTTACACCAATAACCAAAGAAGAAAAACAAGTCGTGGGGGGATTAATAACACTTTTAAAAGACAATACCATAGGAGAGGTGTTAACGCTTTTAAAAAACCATGCCAAAGAGTAAACACTAGTAATATTCATAAATAAAACTGAATTTCCATATCTAATGTGGACTCTGCCAAATAACAATACTAAAAGCAAAAAGATAATCATAACAGCAGACAAATGTGTTGTTAAGCCGTTAAACATTGCAGAATTGTCAGCATTTTGTCAGAAAAATAATGTTCATATAGTCCATTCTGATAAAAATGTAGGTTTGTATGATGGTAAAGAGTTGGTAGCCGTGGTGAGTATCGGGGAAAATATCGGTCCAAACCAAACGATACAATATTGTCAAAAAGATAATTATCAAATAGATGGAATAGAAACGAAAATTGCACAGTATCTCCTCATAGTCAACTATGAAAAAGCCGGCAAAATATTGGAAAATATGTTATTGTCAAGCGGATATTCATATGTGGCTATAAATTCTTTGTGTGACAATAGGCAGATGTCGTATCGATTAGATAAAGAAAATATTGAATTATTCCATTCTGATAAGAATATATCCAATAATCAATTACAATATCATATCAGGGTTGCACAGTGTCAAAAGGAAAATATTGATTTATTATCTTTTACAACAGAGCAAATTGTGAATGAATCGTCTGCAATATTTGCAATGATAGCTCAAAAGACAATGGTAAAAAGTGAAATAGTCCCCCAAGAAGAAAAAGAGATAAAAATCAAAAAAATACCTTTGGTAAAAACCATAGACTTGCCAAAAAAAACGCAAACAAATCAAGCTCCGCAATCGGAGGTGAGAACAGTTCCTCAATTGGAAGTAAAGTCCGTTAAAGAATTGGTCATACCACGAGAGGTTTCAATAGAAAAAAACAAAATCAAAGAAGAAGAAACTTTTGCTCAAATACAGCATTCTTCAGATATAAAAGTCGTGGAGAAGGTGCAGGAAATAAAAGAGGTGGAATTTCCTCCGATAAAAGAATCTATTGCAGAAAAAGGGGAAAATCAATCTAAGGTAAAATTTATTTCGGATGTAGAAGTAGAAAAAAAAATATTTGTACCAAAGAAAAAACAAGTCGTACAAAAATTAGATGTAAAAAAATGCACTATTCAATTAATAAGTTCTATTGAAGGAACTGATTTTCTAAGAAAAAATTGCATAGAAAATGTGTCTTCCACAGCAACAGAATATTATGGAATTTTTTTTAAAGAGGAATTGATAGCAGTGAAAGCTATTGCAAATAAGAAAGGGAATAATGAGTCATTGAAATATTGTGAAAAAACCAATTTTAAAATAATAGATGGAGAAGTAGCATTGAATCGTTGGATTTTGCGAGCAAATTTTGCCAATGCTAAAAGAAGTTTAGAAAAACAGTTGGCATTGTTAGGTTATACATATTCACTTGTAAAAGAAACGGATGGCAAAAATGTTGTATCGTATCGCTTAAATAAATATCACATAGAAATTTTTCACCGTAATGCAGATATGCCAAACAATTATTTTGACTATATAACTCGTTTGGAAACGTGCGAAAAGGAATCGGTGAAATTGTTGGTATTTACAACGAATCAAATAATTGGGAAAATTGATGTGGTTATGAATGTTATCAATAGGAATGCAAATAGGCATTTCTTGATGACAACGAATAAAAATGAGTGTGTTTTTAAGCATATAAATACTGTGGTTGCCAATAATTTTTTGGTAAAGAATAGTCTTTTTGATAGAATCTTGATGGTAGATGCAGACAACTATGGTGTTTATTGCAATAATCAATTATTAGGAGTAGTATCTTTTGTGCGAGGAAACAACGGTAATTATTTAATGGCAAGATATTGTAGCAAAGTAGGTTGGGATGTTAGGTATCTTATGTCAGAATTGATATATCAATTTTTAAGGAATCAGTCATCTTCTAAATTGTTTGTATACAATAGTTTGCAAATAGATGATCAAGAATTTTATCACAATTTGGGTTTTAAACTTGTCAAAACAGAGAATAGAACGATATGTATGCATATTAGTACCGATATTTTCGATCCTTTGAATGTATTAGCTATAACAGATATTATTAGAGTGCCATTTAACCCATACGATATATATGGCGTGGAATTATATTCTATTAATTATCTTTCTTTTCTCAAAAACCGTAACGAGAAATTTTTATAGAATATTTAGTATAAAATATCTTCCATCATTTGATAGACCAAATGAGTAGGAAATCCCATAATCGTATAGAAAGATCCTTCAATTTTGTTAATTGCCCGCAAACCTATCCATTCTTGTATGCCATAGGCACCGGCTTTATCGAAAGGAGAGTATTGTTTAATATAGAAATTGATTTCTTCGTCTGTCAGTGTTTTGAAATGCACTTTTGCTATATCGTGGTTGACTAAAATTTTGTCTTGGTATTTTATGCAAACAGATGAAATTACTTTGTGAGTATTATCAGAAAGCATTTTCAACATTTCAAAAGCCTCTTGGTGATTTTTGGGTTTTCCTAAAATTTTGTCGTTTACACAGACAATTGTGTCACCACCGATGATGATAGCATCTTCGGGAGCCAAGTGGGCAACCGATAACACTTTTTGCCGGGCTAATTGTTCTGCAATTTCTCCGAAAGATAGATTTAAATTTATGTGCTCATCTGTATTAGATACGATGACATCGAATTGAAAACCTAATTCTTGCAGCAATTCTTTTCTTCGAGGAGATTTTGAAGCAAGAATAATTTTTTTATCTTTGAATTGATCAGCAAGCATTAGAAACTCATTTTTTCACCAAAAGCCAAGTCACCTGCATCACCGAGCCCGGGGACAATGTATGATTGTGCAGTGAGTTCGTTGTCAACGGCAACTGTCCAAATATCGGTGTCGTGTGGCAATACTCTTTGCAAGTAATCAATACCGGTGGCACTCGAAATAATGGAGACAACATGAATTTTTGAAGGAATTCCGTAGTGTAGCAATCCTTTGAGCGATACATCAACAGAATGCCCTGTGGCGAGCATAGGATCGGCTAAAATAAGAATTTTATCATTCAAGTCGGGTGCGGAAATATAGTCCAATTGAATGATAAAAGAACCGTCTTTTTCGTGTTTGCGGTAGGCAGATACAAAAGCACTTTCCGCATGGTCAAAAAAGTTTAGCATGCCATGATGAAACGGCAGTCCGGCACGAAGAATGGTGGCGACAACAGGTTGTTGTGCCAACAAATTCATGGGAGCAATTCCCAGTGGGGAGTCAATATCTTTTTGTTGGTAGGGAAGTTTTTTGCTGATTTCGTAGGCAAAAACTTCTCCTAAACGTTCCAAATTTTTTCTAAATCGTTGGCTATCACGTTGAATGTCAATATTTCTTAATTCTGCAAGAAAATTGTTGGCAATGGAATTTTGTTGTCCTAATACGGTAACCATGTTATAATAAATTTAAAGTTTAAATTTCAGCAGTTTCTGTTATAATATTTTCTTCTTGATTTTCAGTAGATTCCAAATGACTACATTTCAACTCCTCATAGAATGCAGCGTGAGAAGTTTGTATGTATGGTAATAGCAAAAAGAAACCTAATCCAAATGTAAGCAAGCAAAGTAAGAACCAACCGATGAAACTTAAGTCCAAGAGGAATAGTTTCCATTTATAGCCTTGCATCATTTTCATACTTTCGCGAATACATTCGTCTGCTCCCCATTCAGGGTGGTCGTAAGCAATGTAAATGGTCATGGCATAAGCGTATGATTTAATAATGCCAGGGATGATTAAAAGTATTGTCCAAAAAAAGATAAAAATAGTTTGCAGTAAAATAACTCCTATAGCTCTGCCTATATTCTTGAAGGCTTGAAACATTTTCGTAGTAATATCCGATTCTTCGGTACGATAAAACTGAAGAAAGGCAGTTTCAATACCATATCTTAGAGGATAAAGAATGACTAAGGAAAATATTAATGTTCCTAAAGAGTATAGTAATGTTTCTCCTGGCAGGTAGTTAAGATTATTTAAGTTTTGTATAGCATAATTTCCTACAGCAAGAAGTATGTATATAAAAGAAGCCAATACGGCATTTGCCCAATTCCCGCTTAATCTTTGTAGAGCCATTGCTCTTAATTCTTTATTTGAATTCATAATGGTAGATTTTTAAAGTAATTACAATTATTTCACAAAGGTACAATATTTTTATTTAATAATGTGTTTTTTGCAAAAATTATTTTTTAATGTAAAAAGGAATACAAAAAATGTAGTAAGATAAATGAAAAAATGTTACTTTTGCAAATTAGTATGATGAAATTGAAGCATTTTTTGATTTTGGTATTGATATGTTCGGCGATGCAAGTTGTCGGACAAGACCGTTTTGTTCTAAAAGGCAAAGTGGTGGATTGTTTAACCATGCAGCCTTTAGAGAATGCATGCATACATAATCTTAATACGGGAATGATGTCTTTTTCAGATGCTCACGGCAGTTATGCAATACGAGTATCTAAACACGATACTTTGGCCATTTCGCGAGTGGGTTTTGAATTGGAAGTGTTAATCATGAACGATACCATTTACAATACAAAAAGCAATTGCTTTATTCGTTTGATGATGAAATCTATCATGTTGAAAAACTTCACAGTTTATGCAATGAAACCTTATCCGTTGTTTGTGAAGGATATTGCCGAACAAAAGGCACCAAAAGAGAAGATAGATGTAGATGTAAATATTTCCGATGATGATAAGGCCCGCCTAACTGCCGACCCTAATAGTAAAAATCTATTGGCAAAAACTCCTTTGGCACATCCTATCAGTTTTTTGTATGAAAAATTCAGCAGAAAAGCCAAAATGGACAGACTTTATAATGATATGATGAAAAATCAAGATGAGGTTGTTCGTTTGGCACAAAAATACAATCCGCAAGTTGTGCATCGTCTCACGAATTTGGAAGGGGAGCAATTGGACGAATTTATGGTATATTGTGGATTTTCATACTATATTTTAGCCACAGCCACCGAAGTGGAAATTGAGCAGATGATTCTCAAAAAATTTGCTACCTATCAAAATGAAGTTCACCAATAATCCTATCATTTTTATTGTAGGTCCTACCGCTTGCGGGAAAACCCATTTGGCAGTCCATTTAGCAGCAGATATTGATGCAGAAATTATTAGTGCCGATTCCCGACAGGTATATAGAGGTATGGATATCGGCACCGGCAAAGATTTAAGCGAGTATCAGGTTGACGGAAAGAGTGTCCGGTATCATCTAATTGATATTGTAGATGCCGGCTATCAATACAATGTGTTTGAATTTCAACGGGATTTTTTTGCCGCTTGTCAGCAGATTAGCGACAATGGTAAGCAAATACTTTGTTGCGGGGGAACGGGCATGTATATTGAATCGGTGATTAAACAGTATCGATTGGAACAAGTGCCTGAAAATGAGTTGTTAAGACAACAATGGGCAAGCCAATCAGATGCTATATTGATAGCAACATTGCAGCAAAAGAAAATTTTGCACAATGTGAGCGATACTTCAGATAGAAATCGTTTGATAAGGGCCTTGGAAATTGCCGATTACTATGCTTCGCATCCACAAGAATCTCAAGAGAATAAGTTGAATTACAAGATTTTCAATATAGATATTCCTCGTGAAGAAATGCGAAAGAGGATAGGCATTCGTTTGGATGAACGTTTGCAAAATGGCATGGTGGAAGAAGTGCAAAACTTGCTGCAGCAAGGCATCTCTGCAGACACTTTAAAATATTATGGTCTGGAATATAAATTTGTTGCTCAGTATTTGTTGAAAGAAATAGACTATCAAACCATGCACGATCGCTTGCAAATAGCTATTGGTCAATTTGCCAAACGACAACAGACATGGTTTAGAAAAATGCAGCGGGAAGGTGTTCCTTTGATAAATATTCCCTATAATATGCCTTTAGAAGAAAAAATAACTTTTATAAAATCAAACATATAAGACTTATTGACTTATTTTGTTGATATTTTTTTGCAAACAAGAAACAATGTCAGCAAAGAGAATTGTATTTTTGCAGATAGAAAACATAGAACATTGGCAAAGACAGAAGAAAATTTAGGAAGTACTCCTTTAATGAAGCAATACAATACTTTTAAGGCGAAATATCCTGATGCCTTGTTGTTGTTTCGTGTAGGGGATTTTTATGAAACTTTTGGAGAAGATGCCATCAAAGCATCTAAAGTGTTGGGGATAGTGTTGACACATCGTGGCAATGGTTCTTCCAATGCGGAATTGGCAGGATTTCCTCATCATGCCTTGGATACTTATTTGCCAAAATTGGTGCGAGCCGGCTTCAAAGTGGCGGTTTGCGACCAATTGGAAGATCCCAAAATGACCAAAACCTTGGTAAAAAGAGGGGTAACAGAAATGGTAACGCCGGGAATTTCATACAACGACAATGTATTGGAAACTCGTCAAAACAATTTTTTAGCGGCAGTGCATTTTGGTTTGGAATGCGGGGTGTCGTTTTTGGATGTTTCTACCGGAGAATTCTATATTGCACAAGGTAAAATCAGTTATATTGACAAATTATTACAAAGTTTTCAACCCAGTGAGGTCATCGTGGAAAAATCTAAATTGCAAGAATTTAAGTCAACTTTCGGTGACAAATTTTTCTGTACCACATTTGAAGACTGGGTTTTTACTTCCGAATTTACCACCGACTTGTTATTGAAGCATTTTCAAGTATCGTCTTTCAAGGGTTTTGGTGTTGAAAATTTGAATTTGGGATTGATAGCTGCAGGTGCATCATTACATTATCTATATGAAACACAACATACTAATGTATCGCATATTGTCAAATTATCCAGAATAGAAGAAAATCATTTTGTTTGGTTGGATAAATTCACTATTCGTAATTTGGAATTGTTGGATTCAAACAATGATAATGCAGTTACTTTGTTAGATGTAATTGACAAGACAATCAGTCCCATGGGGGCGAGGTTGCTGCGGAAATGGTTGTTGTTGCCATTGCGGGAACGTTCTGCTATAGAAGAACGACAACAATTGGTAGAGTTTTTGATGAAAAATGAGCAATTTTCATCCGCCTTGGCAGAGCAGATAAAGACAATCGGTGATTTGGAACGTTTGATATCAAAAGTGTCGGTTTGTCGTGCCAATCCACGTGAGATGGTGCAGTTGAAACGTGCTTTGTATGCAGTAGAAGAAATAAAATCCTTAATAGAGCATACAGACGAAAGTTCTATTCAACGACTCGGAGGTCAAATAGATACAGTAAAAAATATCCGTTCTATTATTGAAAAAACATTAATAGCCGAACCGCCTGTCAATATTTTGAAAGGTGGTGCTATCAAAGAAGGTGTTGATGCCGAATTGGATGAGTTACGCAATATTGCTATCAATGGAAAGAAATATTTAGCGGAAATTCAGCAAAGGGAAATGGAGCGGACGGGTATTTCTTCATTAAAAGTCGTCTATAACAATGTGTTTGGCTATTATTTGGAGGTAACCAAC
>JAEEGG010014977.1_pt1 | contig 16342 bp, 10 predicted proteins | sample 9134161 | NCBI WGS metagenome assembly JAEEGG01 (sample SAMN16246543, study PRJNA631951) | gut metagenome | biome: gut microbiome; feature: rumen; material: CR-attached | host: Bos | place: Iran: Karaj | collected 2018-10
AATTTGATGTATCCATGATATCCGTCTTATTTGTATATTATTTGAACAATATTTTACAATAATTAGAGATCAATATATAGTGGTATTCACGCTAAACAGCGAAAGGCCCAAGAGTGGATATTACGGTGCAATGGTACGACGCGATTGCAAGTTGATTGATTCGTATGAGCAGTTAGTTGAGCGTGTTCTTTTGGATGATAATACTTGGCAAACTGAAGAAGACGCTATTGCTTTGTTGGTGAAAATTGGATACCAGGCGCGTCATCGCTTAAATGGAATTGAAAAGATTATAGCAAAAGTTCGACAAAGTAAAATTTCAGATGAGAGGTAAGTTCTTTGCATAAATATGAGTGGGATCCGGTCACTGGGGGTATTATTCTTCTCCCTCAACAGGAGAGGTGTAGTAAGGAGCCTCGACCTGTTTATTATAGAGAAATGAATTTGCTTGGCATGAATAAGCGGTGGAATTATCCTCAAAATGACGATGCTCCAGTTATGTGGGCTGAGGCTGAAAAATACATATATCGCGGAAAAGTTGTTGCTCGTGCGAAGGGGGGTTGTCTCTATTCTTCACCGACCATTATTTATACGGAAGAAGATGGGATTCCAGAAGGAACTGTTCTTGTTCCTGTAGATGTTCATCAGATGGTAGAACGCAATAAGGAGATGATAGACAATTTGGCAGAAGATACTGCGAAACGTCTATATAACGAAGCGTATAAAAAGTATCTAAATAAGATTGATTTGTTTTATGTTGCCTTCAGTGGAGGTAAGGATAGCATTGTAGCGCTAGATATAGCGAAGAGAACTCTTCCTCATGATTCATTCGTTGTGGTATTCGGCGACACAAAGATGGAGTTCTCTGATACATATGATGCTGTTAATAAAGTTAAGCTTCAATGTGAATCTGAGGGAATTAAATTTTTAATTGCAGCATCTGACTCTATTCCTAAAGATGCATGGAAGAAATTTGGACCTCCTTCAACTACTAACAGATGGTGCTGTAGTGTATTTAAAACTGCACCCCAAATATTAACTTTAAGAGAATATTTACAAAAGCCTGATTTTACTGGTATGGCTATAGTAGGGGTACGAGCTGAAGAAAGTGTTGCAAGAAGTAAATATGAATACATTTCTCTTGGAGAAAAACACAAAGGTCAATATAGCTGTAATGTGATTTTGGATTGGAATTCGGCGGAGATCTACCTCTATTCATATTCTATGGGGCTTGTGCTTAACGAGGCATATAAAAAGGGAAACAGACGAGCTGGTTGCCTAATTTGTCCACGAGCAGCAGATCGTAACGATTTTATGAACCATTATTGGTATGAGAATGAATCTGAAAAACTCATTGATATAATTAGATGGTCATATAAGAACGCCTTTTCCTCATCTGAACGTTTGGAGCAATTTATCAATAATGGTGGTTGGAAAGCGAGAAAAAATGGTCGTGATCTAGTATCTGAGATAAATTACTATGATGAGCGTGCTAGCGATGGTTCCTATCTTATAAAAATACATAATCCTCGTGCAGATTGGAAAGAATGGATTAAAACAATAGGTATTATAGAAACTGCTTTAGGCAATGATTATATCATTTCTTTTCGCGGGAAAAGGCATCGCCTTTCACTTCAAATATTGGATGCTGGTTATAATGTTTATGTGCCCGCTGAAGATGTGAAAGATGTAGATTTTATAACGTTGCTGAAACAAGTTTTCAGAAAATCTGCATGTTGTGTAGCTTGCCATGAGTGTCAAGCTGATTGTCCAAATGGGTGCTTATCGTTTGTGAATGGTCAAGTTGCAATATCAGATAAATGTTTGCACTGTTCGAATTGTCATAAAGCAGATAAAGGATGTCTAGTATACAAATCGTTAGAGCGTCCAAAAGGAGGAACGTCAATGAAAAAAACAGCAAGCCTTAACTCATACTCTCATTTTTCTCCTAAGATTGAATGGATTGAACAGTATTTTTACTATAAAAATGATTTTAGGACTAATCATACACTTGGAAAAAACATGTATGATTTCTTTATACCATTTTTACATCATTCTGGATTGATGGATGCTACAGGGTTCAGCCGTACTGCTTCAATTCTTGATAGTCTTGGCTTAAGCAATGAGGCAACGTGGGGAATAATGTTGGTTAATCTTGCCCATACTCGTCAGGTTAATTGGGTAGTTACAACTGTTCCATTTAATACTGTAATGACGAAAGAAGAACTTGCACTTAGAATGATTGAGGATGGAGCAAAGGAAACATGGACATCCGATGTGTTTACATCTATGACAAGGTTAGGAGATTTACCATTTGGTGATATAGGCTTTGGAAAAACTACTAAAGTCAAGAGAAAAGCTTGGTTTGAACGCACCCAATGGGCCACTCCAATTTCAGAAGTTGTTCTTTATTCGTTATATAAGTTTGCAGAAGCTTGCGGTAATTACCATCAGTTTACGTTATCATATCTTATGGATGAATCGATAGAACGTGATGGAGTGTCGCCTAGCACTATCTTCGGGCTAGATAGGAATTCTATGATTCGTATTATCAATGGACTTGCCATTAATTATCCGGATTATATTTCTGCTTCCTTCTCTTTTGATCTTGATACCATAACACTACGCAAAGAAAATAAATCTGAAGATGTCCTTGTTCTTCTTTAGAATATGAAAGGAGACTATGTATTATGCCTGCTAAAAAATATAGTCAATATTTCAACATTGACGAAAAGTACTACGCTGTTGTTACAAAGGAACTCATTGACGAAGGGAAAGTCAAATGGGACTGCTTTTATCCTCATGAAACGTTTATTCAACTTTTGCATCAAGTTGTCGCTATGCTCTCAGATAAAGAGAGAAAGAGTATTTGGATTGAAGGAGCATATGGGACAGGAAAATCTCATGCAGCATTAACACTCAAGTGTTTGCTTGAAGCCTCAGAAGATGCTGTTCGTAATTACTTTGAAGATTATGAATTAAGTGTGGATCTTTGCAATAAGTTCCTTGCTGCACGCTCTGAGGAAATGAATGGAAAGCTAATAGTTGTTCATAGAATTGGTTCGTCAAATATCAAAAATGATGATGATCTCATTTGGGCTGTGCAAGACAGTGTTTCTAGTGCTTTGATGAAAGCGGGAATTGAAAACATGGCTGCAGGGACAATGAAAGACGCTCTTATTTCTTGGATTAATGACAAGCCTGCAAATAAGAGTTATTTAGAAAGTTTGATCAATGAAGATCCTCGGATATTTAGCGGCGTTGGGCTTGATAAGATTCTTGCTATTCTTCAATCTGATGACGAAAAAGCGATAGAGTCCTTGATGGAAAGACTCGTCGCATTGTGTCGAAGCAATGGTGTTCTTGCAATGAACATGGATGCTGAAAAACTGGCTTCATGGCTTGAGGATGTTATTGATAAAAACAATCTTGGTGCCATTGTTTTTATTTGGGATGAATTTTCAGAGTTTTTCAAAAATTGTCAGAATTCACTTACTGGTTTTCAAACATTGACTCATGTAAGCTTTAATAAGCCGTTCTATTTTGTTATCGTTACACATGAGAGTGATGGATTGATTGTTAACCAGTCTGATCGTTCAAAAATCAGCAACCGTTTTATTGAACCTCGTGTTCACATTGAACTGCCTGACAATATGGCCTTCCGTTTGATGCATCAGGCTATGAAAGAAACGGATGATGAAGTTATGCGTAACGAGTGGGCTCAGGTGAAACAAGGATTGAATAATCGGTTGGGTTCTGTACGCACTCGTATTACTGAATGTTCAAAGAAGCATTCCAGAGCTGGCGCTAAGACAAGCCTAAATGACGCAGATTTGCAAGCGATAGTACCATTGCATCCGTACACAGCTCTGATGCTAAAGCATATTGCTCATGTATTTACTGCAAGCCAGCGCAGTATGTTTGATTTTATAGTCGCTAGAGATCCGGATGTAGATCGTATAGATGATTTCGATGAAAATATCCTTTCATGCCGCGCATTTAAGTGGTTCATCAATCATAACGGAGCAGTAAGTCAAAGTAATTTGATGACTGTCGATATGCTTTGGGATTTCTTTAATGCCAAAGCAGGCGGGAACATGAATCCTGATGCGATGGAAATTCTCAATAATTTTGACACGTTGACAAGTGAATATCATCTTAGTCTAGATGAACAGCGCGTTCTCAGAACAGTTCTTTTGATGAATGCGATTTGTACTCGTGTACAAAAAGCTGACATGCTTATGCCTACCTATGAGAATATTGATTTGGCATTTCTTGGTACAGACTGGCCTGTTGGAAAAGCAACAAATATTGCAAAAGCAATGGTTCACCGAACACCTCCGCTTCAGCCTGTTTTATTTGAAGAGCCTATGCAAGATGGCACTATGCGAGTTATACCTAAGGCAACAGGTGGTGTCGATATAGAGGAAATAAAAAATCGTATAAGGTCGCAGCTTGCTACAAAAGAATTAGTGGAAAACGCCGATTTTTCTCAAGCATTACGCGTTCCTGATAATTTAACAGGACACTTTACTGCCGCTATGATTTTTGTGAATCCGAGAAGCCCTCAGACCTTTATGAATGGGCTACGTGACGCAAAAAATAAAGCAAACAGTAATCCTGATCATTTTGAACTTCGTATACTTTTAGCAATGAATGATGAAGAAAGAAATGAAGCTGGAAGAATGATTCAGAACTCTCTTAGGGACGGCATACCAGAAAATCTGCTTCTTTTGGATGCGACTACAAATACATTTGGTACCTATCTTGAAAATTACATTACAAACCGTGCATATAGTGAATATTATCTGAAAAGTGATAAGAATCAATCGTGCCAGTTTGCTAGTTATGCACAAAAAAATCTCTCAAGCTGGAGAGACCAGGTTATTGCTGGAGAATTCCGTCTTTATGATATGGGTCATAAAAATGGTCAAATGCGTATGAGTTATTCATCCATGGTAGAGGTTTTTCAGGAGTTCAATAGGCAGATGTACCCGTATGGTATTGAGCAATACAATGTCAATCAGACAATGTTCACTCGTACAGCGATGGGTGTTGGTGCTGAATGTGGCCTGACAGAAACCGAAAAAGGGCCTTTTTCTTCTGGAAATCCTGTTACAAAATTGTCTACTGCATTAAAAGGCGCTTGGAAAATTGAAGGAAATTATTGGGGGAATGAGGCAAATCAAAGTTTGATTATTGTACAGCTTAAGAAGAAGGTAGAGGAAATTATTCATGCTGGCTTTGAAAAAAAAGGTCAGGTTTACATTTTAGATATCCTTCGTTCTTTATCTGCTCGGCCTTTCGGATTTACACCATCAAATCTCTCTGCCTTTGTAATGGGTTTTTTGCTTAAAGAATATGCATCTGAGCAGTATTTCTGGTCAAACGGAACTACACGTCCAATGAGTGTGGATTTAATGAAATCGGCTATTAAGAACGCCATGGATCAAATCAGCACACCGAAGGCCGGATATCGCCCAGAAGCTATAGTTACTATGAGTGAGGAATTGAGATTATTCCTTCTCGGTACAGCTTCAATATTTCACGAAAATGCAGAGCGTTGTGGAAGTGTAGATTCAGCTGGAGGCATTATCCGGTTGGGAATGAAAAAACTTGAATTCCCTATTTGGGTTCTTAAGTCAATCCTTGATAAAGAACCGCTCAAAACTGATGTATCAATTATATCTGATGTTATTGATAAATATCTTGGTATAGCCAACATTAGAAATTATGCCAAGGACGTATCTGAGAGCGAGCTTGCAAATGAAATAGGTATTCTCTTTAGGGATAATGCAGAACTTGTTGCTGATATAAAAAGTCTGTTTGTTTCACAAAAGTGTCGTGAAGGTATGAAGTCTTATCTTGATGAGTATGCAGGAGGAGAGTTGCCTGCGTTAGCCAAATTTATTAAAGATGCCGGAAACTATATCTCGGAAGTAAAAAAGAAATTCAATGCTGATGAGGCAAATTGGGTTTGGTCCTCAGAGACTGCTAATGCGAAGATTGATGAGACAATTATTGAATATAGTATTATTGCTGAAAGTAATAAAATAATTGCTCCTTCAAAAACACTCTCTGAATGTGTAAGAAATTGGAAGGATAGGATTAACAATTTCAGAATTAGCCTTGAAGCGATGGCTCAGGAAACTGGTGATTTGAAAGAATTCTTGGATATACTTTATACAATTCATCAGAGTCAGGATAATACGATACCGGAAATTAAGAAAAAGCGTTTTCGGGAGTTACTGAATGAGAAGAAGAATGATTTTAAAAAACTTTACTCTCATCAGGAGACAATGTTTAAGCGTATTGCTCAGGTGTGGATCAGTGAATTCTCAGATGAAGATATAGGTGAGCTTTTTAACACTATGGATGATGGTGTTTTCTGCGATGCTTCCGATAAGTACTTCAAATCAGTTGAACAACGAGTTACCGCATATATAGATGCTCAACGTTCTAAACGGTTAAGTAAGTTGTGGTATGAAAAGACTAGAACACATTCTCCTTCTGATTGGTCTCTAAAAAACAGTACACCAATTCTTTGTATGTTTGATGATGCTTCGCGTGCTAAGGCTAAAGAAGTATTTACTATACTTAATAAAAACAGACCTACGGAACCAGAGTTTCAAACAGCTGAACATTGGCTTAAAAATGGAGAATTTTATGACAATCTTGCTTCAGATGCTGAACGTGACAAGTGTATGAAAGAAAGGGTAATTGGTGATTTTTCTTACCTTTTACCTGATGTTGATAAAGTTCGTGATTACCTTAAAGATAAGGCTTCAATGATTGAACCTTATGATTGGATGGATAATAGCATAATCATTTCAAAAATCCGTGAGATGGCCAATATGCGCTATAAGACAGGAGGCGCTTCTGAAGCAGAAAAGGCTGTTGCAGAACTTGGAATTGATGATCTCCGTAAATATGTAAGAGATCTAATCAAGACAGATATTACGGTTGGCATTGCTATTCTCAAGAAACAGAGACACTAACGGGGTACTGTTCATATGAAGAAATTTTTCAAAGCCGATCAAGTAAAGCATGAAATCGATGCGTATGAGGCACATTTTTCAGGTTCACCTTTAGTTATTGGCATAGATTCAAAAAATGAATATGTAACATTGCTTGGACTGCTCAGGGATGATTTCGGAAAACAGATAGTTAGAATGAGCGATTTCTGTACAACGGATTTTCCGCCTAACCCTGCATATACCATATCTGAAGTAAGTAGTTTAGCCAAAGAAAAGTCAGTTGTTTGGGTTGGTTCGGCTCAGGCGATTATGCTTTATGGACAAAACGAAACAGAAAAATATCTCATTAACCTATTAGGCTCGAGTTTTAAGGGGCCTGTGACGGTGTTATGCCCGTTTTGTTGTAGCATTCTTGAGAACATAGGAAGAAAGTATGAAAAACTTGGGTATAACATTGTAATTGCTAGTAGTAACGAACGGAAAGTTCCTACCATCTATCTCAGTCCGCAAGGTGCTTCATTAGAAAGTGAAAAAACTATTCATGGCATAAAACAGTTGTTATACACTTTGGAAGAAGGTGTTTTTCAGGACAATATTAATATCACTTCAACGTGTAAATTATCATATCTGTCGGAATCAATGTACCCTGTTTGTAAGGGAAAATCAGCATATGAAATGTTGTGCCTGATGGAACCTGGTATTGCTATTAATACAACAGAAAACATGGGGGCACCTGAACAATGGAAGATGTTATTTGTTGAAGTACAAAAAGCAGGGGATCTTTCGAGGCTATGTGACAATAGAATATGCCCCGTTTCAAGGCTTGCTAATTCCTTTGGAAATTATTTTTCAGAAGATGATGAAACGCGCTTCATCTGCTTTATAGCATTGAAAGTTTTTTGTAGTAATGGAAATGAGTATTTGAACTATTGCTTGCAGAAATCAAATTCCATAGGATGTTTAGAGTCGCGTTTTTATGATTCAATTTTGGATATTCCATATAACGATAATCGTTTCAATGCATGGATAAGACAGAGAAGGCAAATTCTTGCATTATTGGATGAAAACAATACATTGATGGCGGATTTTTGCCAACGTGCAACTGTAAAGGGCAAGGATGTTCTTTGGTATCTTTGCGATGAAACAGACGAGGAAAGATCTGCAATTGTTCATGCTCTTTCGTGCTATCAATATTCTTTTGAATATTTATGTGAGGTTCTTAAGGTAGCATCACCGTCTTTGTTTGCATATATTCAATGTTTTGTATTTGATGAATTCAATACTAAAACAATGGGATCTGATTCTTACGTTCGTGATTTTCTAACCAACTATTTCCAACAATATAAGTTACAGAAAATAATGAATCGCCAAGATGTTAGTTTTGTTGAATTAGTTGAAAAAGAGGCAACAACCCGCTCTTTTACGAAATTGCAGGCAAGGAGTGCTATTGTTAAAAAAATTGATAAGAAGAATGTACAACCATATTTTTTTGATGCGTTAGGTGTAGAATTTTTGGCATTTATCCAAGCGAAAGCTGAACAGTATGGGTTGCAATTTGAATGCTTAATAGGTCATTGCAACCTACCTTCAATAACCAGTAAAAATAAGGAATTCTATGATGCTTTTCCCAAGAATAGTATATTGAAAGAGGATAAACTTGATGAGTTAAAGCATCACGGAACGAAGTACGATTTTAGGTTCACAACAGAGCCATTGCACATATTTGATGAGTTGACAATATTGGATCGTGATTTGAATAAAATTAGATCTGCATTGGCAACAGGTAAATGTAAGAGAGTAGTCATTCTTTCAGATCACGGTGCCAGTCGTCTAGCGGTAACCTATCAAAGTGAAAATGACAAACTTGTGTTATCAGAGCCTGGAAAGCATAGTGGGCGTTGTTGTCCTGCAGAAAAAGATCCAAATATTCCGTTTGTGACATATGAAGATGGTTTTGCTGTTATTGCCAATTATGAACGATTTAAGGGGAGCAGAAAAGCAGATGTAGAAACTCACGGAGGAGCCACTCTTGAGGAGGTGATTGTTCCAGTTATTCAGTTGTCATTAAAGTCGAAACTTCAACAGCTATTCTTTGTTGATTCTGTTGTTTCTTGTAGCCCCAAAGAAGGTTCTACGATCCGTTTATTTGCTAATCCGCCACTGAAAAAGCCAAGTATGCGTGTTGTCGGTAAGTCAAGCTACGACGGAGCGTTTGATGGAGACGAACATAACATCATATTTGTAATGCGTGATATCATTAGAAAGGGTCAGTACCAAGCTGTGATATATGAAGCAGGACTTAAAATATCTGAGTTAACTTTTGAAACGAAACGTCAGACCGGATCTAATCAATTGATTTAATGAATGAGGTTTTTTATGCTAGATACTTCTGCTACCCCTATCCATGAAAGATTACTGGATGCTTTTGATGAAATGGTACTTTATAAAGATCTATCTAAAGGAAATATCATTTCATCATTTAAACTACCTTCTTTTATGCGAGATTGGGTAATGAAAATGTTTCAAGACGACGAAGGTAAGCTTGATATAAACGAAGCAGGTGAGTATATACGTACATACATCCCCAAAAGAGGTGAATGGAAAACAATTCAGAGTCGAATTGTAACTCAAAATGAAAGAGTAAAGTTTTTAGGTAGAGTGTCAATAAATATTGATATCAGATCACAAGAGGTTTCTTTTGCTCTTCCTGATTTTGGATTATGTTATAAGGATACTTATATATCCCCCGAAGTATGGGAGAGGTGTTCTAATGTTCTTTTGCGCTCTGAGGAGACATGGGGGGTTGTTGAACTTGGATATTTATTTCCAGAAGATGAAAAAAAAGATGGAAAAATTCAAATGCTGGACTTCCAAGATTTTTGTCCATATACCATCGATTTGGGAGAGTTTAAGGACGCAAGATCGATGTTCACACTTGAAGAGTGGATTGACATTGTGTTGTCTGCTGTTGATTATAATCCTAACGGATATGATAGTATGGCACAGAAACTTGCGGTCCTTCAGAGACTCCTCCCTTTTGTAGAGAAAAATCTAAATTTGGTAGAATTAGCTCCTCCTGGTACGGGTAAGTCTTATTTATTTGGCCAGATAAGTAGATATGGTTGGCTCGTATCTGGGAAAGCCACACGTGCACAACTTGTTTACCATCGTGCTAGTAAAAGAGATGGTGTAGTTGCATATAAGGATTTCGTCGCTTTAGATGAAATACGTGAAGCTGAATACATGAAAGACACAGAAATGCATTCAGCATTACAACAGATAATGGAAAACAAAAAATATAAATCTGATGATGGACATGAAGTTAATGTCGATGCAGGAATAGTTTTTCTTGGAAACATTAATGGCGACAATATGAATGAATATACTTTTATGTTTTCAGAACTTCCTGAACCATTTCACAGGAGTCCTTTTCTTGATCGTATTCATGGCTTTATAAAAGGATGGGATTTACCTCGAATGAATGATGATATGAAGGCAAATGGATGGTCGCTAAATTCGGAATATTTTTCAACTATCATGCATGAACTTCGAGATGATCCTGTATATCGTAATGTCGTTGAAGATATGCTGGTTTTACCAGATAAGGCAGACACACGTGATACGGAAGCAATTAGGAGAATTTGTACAGCCTATATGAAACTTTTGTTTCCTCATGTAACTGATGCATCAGATATGTCTCCCTTTGAGTTTAACTGCTATTGTTTACAACCTGCTAAAGAAATGAGAAGTATCATCAGAATACAGATGGGGCTAGTGGATTCAAAAGAAGCAGGTAAAAGCGTTCCTGACATACGTACAAGAGGACTTTGAGAAAGTGAAGAAAAATTCTGAATGCGCATCATGCAGAAAATATCCTTTATCTAAAGATGAGGTAGGAGCATGCATAAAGCTCCTTGGTAAAGACATAAGAGAGTATTACTGCATTGAATGTCTAGCTGCTTATTTAGAGGTAACACCTGAAGATGTCAAGGATAAGATTGAGATGTTCAAGGAAGATGGTTGCGAGTTATTTAAATGATGCATGGTATGTAGGGGAAAAGGCATGGGAGACGTAGTTTATGCCGATAACGCAGCAACAACAAAATTGGATCAGGATGCATTTAATGCGATGATCCCCTGGCTATTAGATGATTATGGAAACGCTTCGCAATCATATACTTTTGCTCGTAAGCAGAAGAAAGCTATTGCAGAAGCGCGTAATATAATTGCCGAATGCATAGGAGCTGAGCCAGAGGAAATTTTTTTCACATCTGGCGGTACTGAGAGTGATAATTGGGCCATAAAAGGTGTTATGGACGCTGACACTAATGCATCAATAGTAACTAGTTCCATAGAACATCATGCTGTTTTGAAAGCTTGTGCCTCAGTAGAAAGGCAAGGAAATAGTGTGTTCTATCTTCCTGTGGATCCGAAAGGTATTGTTTCCATTAAGCGTTGCAGAGAGTTTTTATCAGGTAGTTCTATAAAACTTGTATCAGTAATGTTGGCAAATAATGAGATTGGTACAATAGAGCCAATAAGCGAAATTGCTTCGCTGGCTCATGAGTACGGTGCTTTAATGCATACAGATGCTGTTCAAGCAGTCGGTCATATACCAATAAATGTTAAAGATTTGCAGGTTGATCTTTTATCTGCTTCTGGCCATAAATTTAATTCCCCAAAAGGAATAGGTTTCTTATATATTAAAAAAGGTACGTCTATAAAACCTTACATGGATGGAGGAGCTCAAGAATTCGGGTTTAGGGCTGGTACAGAGAATGTCCCATCAATTGTTGCTATGGCTGTAGCTTTGAAAAAAAATTGTTCTGAGATGAAAGAAAACAACGAAAAATTAAAACGCATTGAATCCATATTCTTTCAGACTTTAAATCAAGGTAATATTGATTACATCAAAAATGGTTCCGATAATAAAATTCCTGGTAACGTAAGCCTTTCGATAAAAGGGGTAAGTGGCGAGATGCTGTTTCATCGCTTGGATCTGAAAAAAATATTTATATCTACTGGTTCAGCCTGTGACTCTCAAAATACCCAAATATCTCATGTGATTAAAGCAATAGCGGTACCATCTGACTATGCTGAGGGGACTATTAGGATTTCTTTTGGTAAAGATAATGAGGAATCGGATGCTCAGACGATAGCATCTGCGATTGTTGATATTTTGAAACGATAGAATGCTATTAGTCGAGGCATCAACAAAAAGATTAGTCAATTAGATTGAAAAAAATATGTCAATATATCATGCGTTGCAAAGGGATCGCCATGAGGGTATGTAAAATGTAAATAAATCATAGGAGAAGAACATCATGATCAAAAATATTGAATATGTAGCAAATCAACGAACTTTAATCAAAGTAAAAACGGATAAAGGAAATTTTTGTATAGGCTATAAAGATATAAGACCATATTGGGATTATGCTAGTTCTGATGATTTTGAAGGAGGATCTGCAACAATATCCAGTGATAGTGATTATTTGATTTTTACCATGTTGACGGCCGGCGGGCAAGGAGGTGTTGTTTGCGTTTGGGATTGTAACGAGAATAAACTTATCCATATCTCCGAAGGTTCACATGTCATAACTGCTACAGTAGCTAATAATAAAGTTTATAAACTACATAACGTTTCTTGTTGGGGTGTAGCTTCCCATCTGAACGTGTCAACGAGTCCGCTGGGAACAATGAATGCTTGGGATGAAGGAACATATTTATATGCGGATACTCCTACTGAAATTAAAGATTTCTATAATGCTGTTGAGAAAGCAAAAATAATTGTTGAAAATGAAAGGATTTCAATTCAATTTGAAGATCAAGATGTTTTATTTACTGCTGATGAATCTAAAGCCACTGCTATGAATGAGAAATTTTCTAAGTATTACGGCTCTCCAGATGAAACAAAAGAAGAAGCCAAAATAAGGAAAGGAAAGCTAATAGCAGGAATGTTACTGTAATGTTTCACTCTTGCTTAGAGAAAGATACTGAATGGAATTTGAGTTGTTGCAAATTATTTAATAACTCAATTAGCAACACGAATATTACACTCTCGATAAACACAGCAGTTCACGTTGTTATTCTAGCTGTAATCAATGTGAACATGTTTGATATCCCTGAATACGGTTACAAATCCGAGAAGATCAGTTGTATAATACCGCATGCCGATTTCAGTATTATACTGCATCGAATCGATAATATCCTCGTACCGATCAATAACCTGATTCATCAGATCATATACTGCACCTATATATGATTCCTGATTATTGGAATTCAATCCTTTAATACTGTCTGTATTTATATTCAAATATTTCAATGCTTTTCTCAGTCTCTTAAAAAAGTACGGAAGTACATGAAGCGGATAATCATGATATAGTTCATCAAGTGCGTCATAAACATTTAAAACAACATGTTCGGTAGGAAAATCGGAAAATTTCATTGCTGTCCCCCTTTCCGGAAAGTTAAAAATCCTGATCTCTGCTGGTAAATACTGAATGTTCCTGAAATGAACTGTCATGTATTTTCAGGGCAGGTGTCTGGTCCCGTCGGTAGTGCATTCAGCCAGCCTGCCGTTTTTTTCAAAAAATTGTAAATGTGCATGAGCAGCCGTATTTGCCGCCCATCCTCGTGTTGAGGTACTTTCACCAATATCGTCAATAACAAATCTGCCTTTCCGGCACTTGTTTTTAGCCGCAATAAATACTGACATATAATCTTTGAGTTTATTAGGAACGAAAATCCCAAGATTTTTAGCCTTCCCGTCCGCAAAGTACAGTTTTAATTCATTATCAGTACCTTTGTAGAGAAATGTACTCTGATTAAATTTCTCTGCCAGTGCTTTGCAGAAGGGCAGTAACAGACGAAATTCAGGGGAACTGTCTGCTTTGGTGATTATTAAAGTGTTGTCAACAGTACATTCATTGCCATCGGCTGCAGTTACATAATGACCTGATATTTTTCTAAACCCGAAATGATGGCTCCTGACATCATTTCTTAAAAATTCGTTATTCTTTTGATCGTTCTCGATTTGTTCTCTGTATTCACCTGGATTATTACTCATCTGCTGCGGGGGGTTAGACGCCGATATTATTGCAAACACATAATCCTTATCAGACAGCAGATCCTGCAATATTGATCTTGGGTTGCTGTCGTTTCCTGATTTTTCAGATTTCATGTAGGGGTTCCTTATTTTAAATTTATACGTCGGGTAAAATCAAAGTATCACATCTGATCTGGAGCAATATCCGGTTTACCTGAAGTTACGGAGTAGTAGAACATCCGGGAGAGCAGATAAACAATGGCCGGAATAAAAATCAAAGCTTACAGTTGTTTTTAAAAAGCGGTGAAAATTAAAAAATACCTCTTCAGTTAAAGTAGAGCAGGATCTCCGGTTAAACCTTCTCAGTGATCCGTTCGTTGTTGAAAAACAGATTTCCGGTTGCGTTAAAAACAGGGCTGCAAAAATTCTGTCGGGATATTTGATCGATGACATATCAAATTTTGATTTGATTTCCTGAGCCGGTGAGTTCATAATCTGCCTCTTTTATTGTTGTGTTATTATTTGTTATACACAAAGAGGAAAGTATTGCAATCTTTTATGTTTAAATCTTGGATGTGTATCACTAAAATATTTTAGTGCGCAATAATTTGACATCTATAAATCATTACTGAACATCAATAAATCTAGTATTTTAGATTTTTAATTTTTTAATATTTTAATTTTTTAAGATGTCTTTTAATAATTCTCTCATGAACATATTACCAACGGGGATTGATATGTCACATTAACTCCGAAGCCCGCGGATAGTGCACATAATCCACCATGCAAAAATTAAAATGGTTATATTATTCACAAAAATAAACTAAAAACAACAAAAGTATTTGCATTACTGTTTAATAAGTCATATACCTACACATAAATAAATCATAATTATTACCCGAATAATAAATATTTTCCTTGATATTCTTAATTTGAATGACTGGCCTTTACCGGTCTGATTAAATTTGAAAACTCTGCCATTTAATAATCAGCAGAGAAATTCAACCTTAAACAACAAAATAAAATAATTTGTACATTTGCAGCGGATGGATTTGAATTAATCGCAGGATTGCAGCAATTAGTTTCACTTCTGAACTTTCAAATGGATAAATGGAGTAGTTATACAATGTAAATCGCATATATCGGCAGCAGAAAAGCCGGCCCTGAATCCATAGCAAAAATTAATGCATATCTGGATAACCTGAGGGCTGACGACGATACAGAAATTGAAATTGTCACCGGAGGGGCGTTCGGTGCTGATACCGCAGGAATGAAGTACGCTCAGGAAAACGATCTCAAGCTTACCGTGTACTGCCCCGGAGGCACACATAATTCCAGGTACTGTAGCTGGCTCGAGAAAAATATGATGAAAGCCCAGATTTTTCATACCGGTCTGCCGTTTCTTAAGAGAAATACCCTGAATTGTCAGGGATGCAGATCTGGTTGTGGTTACAGACTATGGAAACGGGACTATCGATGCAATTACCAAAGCTTTGAACATGAAAAAGAAGGTGGTTTGTGCAGGATGCTATATCAAGGGGAATTACTTTAAGAAAACTCCTAAAGGAATGGAACAGATCTGATCTATGAACAGCAGGCTGTTTGGCTGTATGTGTGGAACTTTAAATTTTATGTTCAAAACAGACTGTCCAGGATGATTGCCTCTAAACTGATTTTTTAATCCGAGCATCAGTGATTATTTGATTTTTACCATGCTGACTGCCGGTGGACAAGGAGGAGTAGTTTGCGTTTGGGATTGTAACGAAAATAAACTTATCCACATCTCAGAAGGCTCATATGTTATAACAGCTACAATAGCTAATAATAAAGTTTATAAACTACATGACGTTTCCTGTTGGGGTGTAGCTTCTCATCTGAATGTGTCCACAAGTCCTTTGGAAACAATGTATGCTTGTGATGAGGGAACTTATTTGTATGCGGATACTCCTACCGAAATTAAAAACTATCATAATGCTGTTGAGAAAGCAAAAATAATTGTTGAAAATGAAAGGATTTCAATTCAATTTGAAGATCAAGATGTTTTATTTACCGCTGATGAATCTAAAGCTAACGTTATGAATGAGAAATTTTCTAAATATTATGGTTCTCCAAATGAAACAAAAGAAGAAGCCAAAATAAGGAAAGAAAAGCTGATAGCCGGAATGCTGTTGTGATGCTTTCCTTTTAGTATGTTGGTGGTTGCTCATCTGTTAAATAATATTGGTATTTCCTGCAGAAATCTTGAAATCAACATCAAGAAACTTAAAAATGAATGGCTTTATGATTCGATACGGTTCCTTTAGTGATGGACACTTGAAGGTTA
>JAEEGG010014981.1_pt1 | contig 16341 bp, 16 predicted proteins | sample 9134161 | NCBI WGS metagenome assembly JAEEGG01 (sample SAMN16246543, study PRJNA631951) | gut metagenome | biome: gut microbiome; feature: rumen; material: CR-attached | host: Bos | place: Iran: Karaj | collected 2018-10
TCAGGCCGCAGCCTAACAGCGATTTAGACTTCTCTATCATCTCATTGAACAATCCTTCGTTATCTTCGCTGCAGTCAATATAGTAAGATCCGTTCAACTGTTCTTCGGGAGAAAGGCTGCCCAGATTCACGAAGATCATGTCATCCATCGGCGATTCGCCGCTTAATCCGACAAGGCCTATCACTTCGTATTCTTTGTTCAGATAGTTAAGATACGGCTTCCCGTTCCGCTTTTTTGTCAATGCTTCCCGCTTTTTACCGATGACGGCCAGCGGCAGGTCAGACAGGCATTCTTCTTCGGTAAAAAAGCGTCCTGATATAAGCGGTGGGAGCATTGTCTTCCCACTAAAAGCTACCCCGCGCATCACTCCGCTGTGGAGTGAAGCAAAATAGTTCTTGCTGCCGGAAGAAAGCAATGCCTCAACCGCCGTTTTCCCGTCATCGAGTATCTTATTTTTCAACACAAAAGTCGGGTCTCTTGCCGCTTTAGGGGTCGTATCTATTTCGATCGGTTCATTAACGTCTTCGTCTACAGAAAACGAATAGTGATAATAGACCGCTTTCCGGTAAGAAAGGTCGTCTATGTCAAAGAATACCGCGTCTTTGGAGATAAAGCCTCTGGCTATCTGTTGATTGTAATTGTATTCCGCATCCGTGCACGCGAAAACAAAGCCTGTGACGAGCATGGCAAAAAAGAGGAAGGATATTAAGAAATAAAACCTTTTCGACCTTTTCATTGCGTTCATTAACTCTTGTTCCCGAGATCCGTCATCCGGTAATGTAGTCAGCTTATCTCATCATTGAAGCGTGCTTAGATCTTAACTTCAGCGACAAATCTTCCGTCTTCCATCCTGATGCTAAGCTTAAATCCAAGCATTGCCAGGTCATTGTCAGCAATGGCAAGACCCAGGCCGGTTCCGCCATTTTGCCTCGATGAATTGCCTTTAATAAACGGTTCTTTTATCTTTGTAACGTCATCTATCGGTTCGGCCGGTTCATTCGCGATCTTGATCGTTTCCGCACTGTATTTGATCTGGACTGTCGTGCCTTCTTTAGCATACTTGACAGCATTGTTGATCAAATTACCAAGCGCCTGATGCAAGAGTTCTTTATCCGTATTCAGTTTCAGTTCTTCTGTGTTATCAAAATCTACCTTCAGAGCCTTTTCGCTGATCTGTTGCTCATTCTCATCGATAATGCCAGATATTAGTTCCGGAACAGCAACTTCACTCTTGTTTACGGGAGCTGTCGCATTTTCAGATCTCGAAAACTGCAGAATTCCATTTACGATACTGTTCATCTGAGAAGCAGTATCACTGATCTTAGTTAGATAATGTTCACGATTAGCGGCATCGATGTTGTTATTTAGTATTTCCGTATATGCAATGATAGAAGCCAGCGGTGTTTTAAGATCATGTGCCATGGCATTGGTAGTCTTCAAGCGGTATTCGTAAATCTCATATTTCCGCTTCTTAACGTTATACGTAATCGAAGCCGGTATCAAAGAGACAATAAGAGAAATTGCAAGTAGTGCAAAGCCGACCGACCTGATCTTTGCGCTATATACGGTTGTAAACGGAATCCATTCCAATGATGTGCATTTGTATCCATAATCCTTATCGAAGCCGTTACCGCTAAACTCAAGATAGTTATACTCATCATCGTTGTCTGTACCTTCAAATCCCTCGATCGTTGCTTGGAAGCCGTGTGAACCGCCACTTGTTCTATAAAGCGTATATCCATCGGGGATCTTACCGTACTTTTCAATAGGAATACTTACAACGGGGCCTCTGAGGTATCCGTTAAGGTCGTTGTCCAAGTCATATATCTCACAAACAATAGGAATAAATCGTGAGTTTTCGATATCAATATATGCTTCCCAGACGATCATCTCAAGCGACTTGCCCTCATAATGTCTTGGCAATATCCAGCCTTTATCATAATTTTCAATGCGCCTTTCGGAATCCGTTTGCCAGAACTTTGATAATTCAGGTGTCTTGAAGTACTCCAGATACTTTTTGTCGGCAATCTCAAGATTGTATTCTTTTGAATCATCAAAATAAAACATTATCGCGGTCTGAGAGGAATCTGCAATTACTTCATTATCGAAATACACTTTGAATCTTTGCCTTGTTTTTGAGAAATTGTCCACCAGCAGCTTTTTTATGTCATTGCATTCACTTACAGTGATCTTTTCTTTTTTCGATAAATAATTCTCAATACTTTTATGAACTTTTGCTTCAGACTCTGACCGCTCAATTTGAGCCAATGTGTCATATGTATTTAAAGCACCCAAAAACGCTATCAGCCCCATGCATGCAAGTATTATTGTCACAGTCAAAAGACTGCCTAGATAAGCAAAGATAAAACTCGGCTTCTTTATAGTTTTTCTACCAGTCGTCATATTATGCCTCCGTGATCTTATAACCCCTGCCGATCACCGTCTTGATTTGTTTGGAAGCATCACCCAATTCTGTTCTGAGCCTGCTGATCGTGATGTCAACGATGCGGTCATTCACATCGAGATTATCGCCCCATACCCTATTCAGGATACGTTCACGCGATAAAGTCGCATTCTTGTTTTCAAGCAAAAACATTAAGAGATAATACTCCTTGGACTTAATGTCAGCTTCTTTTCCATTGACGGTGACTGTCATGGTATGACTGTTAAGCGTTATAGCACCGCAAGATAACACCTCAGAACCTGATCCGCCCTTAGCGCGCTTTAACAGGGCAAGGCTCTTGGCATAGAGATGGCGTATTGAAAACGGCTTGACCACGTAATCATCACAGCCGGTCTCGTACCCCTTCATTATCTCGCTCTCGGCTCCCAAAGCCGTCAGGAAAATGATCGGACAGTCGCCTCTTTTGCGAGCCGCCTTACATATATCAAAACCCGATGCTCCGGGAAGCATTATGTCTAAGATCATAAGATCAAACTCTTCTCTATTGACCTTATCAAGTGCATCGTTACCATTAGATGAGACCACGATCTCCCAGAGCCCGGCACCTTCCTCGCGAAAAAAGACACTTATAGCCTCAAGAAGTTCGGGAGTATCTTCAACGATCAATAATCTGTATGACATAACGCAGCCTCCTTACGCTTACAGTTGTATCATACACGAAAGATGTATCATCAGTATTACACGAAATACAAATACGGTTGCAAAGAAAATTGGCCAGACAATGTCTGACCAGTACATTTTCTTAACTGAAAAGTTATTTACATTTGGGGAAGATCATTCAGTGCAACGCATTTTTTGTCGATCGCGGGGTTGAATTGGTCATTATCATAGGTGACACTCGGTTGAAATCCGACATAGTATATATACTCTTGCGACAGATCAATATCATCACCTATTAACCTGAAGCCTAATACACATTCCAAACTGTCGCCCACTTTATCAAACCGGTACCAGAAGAAATCACAAGTCCGGCCATCTTCCCACAAGGCGGGCTGAGGATGATCAAAATAGCAGTCAATATCGCCGTATCCACGATAATCGTTTCCGCACATGAAAAACAAATTGAAGTCGTCCATAGGCACTTTTTTTCGGCCGCCTCCAATATAAGTGATCCTGCATTTCACAAACAGATACTTTGTCTTAACATGTTTATCGATAGTGTATTCGGGTTCATGTATGCGCATGAACTCTTCATATTCCGCATTAGTCATTCCTTTTGTGCAATCGCTTTTTCTCCACTCGTCAAACTTCGGATAATCCTTTGCCATTGCATCATAATCAGTCCACTTCACCACATAATCCGAAGGCGGAACTTTACCCTCTATAAAGTATTCCGCTTTATATTTCGTTTGTTTTTCAATGTCCTTGTCATCAACAAACTCATATGACAAGAACTCATACTGAAGATTTCCTTCATTATTTAAGATCTTGACAGGAACGTAACCATCCGTCTGTTTTACCGTCTGCGAAGTCTCGAGAAAACGGTTCTGCGGAGACTTTCTGTTTTTCTCGATCACCATCACTCCAATGACAGATGCAACTACAAATAACGCCATAACGATAAGTGAAGCTTTCTTCATATGTGCCACCGCCTTGCTAAATAATGTCCTTCTGATCGAAGTACATCTTCCCCGAGACAACGACCACAACCGCCATGACCGCTGCTATCAGCAGGCCGCTTAACGGACTGAGTCCTCTCGCATCGAAATACGAACTTCTGACCCACATGGTGTAACTTCCAGGAAAGAACCAAGCTGTGTAATACGCAGATAGGATATAAACGGCACAAGCAATTGCAAAACTCGTAACTGGTGAGATTATAAAGCTCATGAGCATCTGCACAAGACATATCCCGATCGTCACGGCGACAGGCACGACGAACACGATCAACATAAGATCCTTATACGGAAGGTAATTCATATTGTAGCCAAAAACGATCTTCATAAACTCATCAGTCACTCCGAGCGACGGTTTTGCGCCGTGAAACATTGCAAATATGGAACAGAAAACAAATGTTGCGATAAAGTAGAGCAGCACAGATAACACGCACCATATCACCTTGGAGAACCACCAAGACGAGCGGCTTCTCCCAGCCACGATTACATTCACGCCGTTTTCCGAAAAGTCTTTTTCAGCGTAATATGCAATGATATAAGATATCCCCATCTGTGTTATGAACCATAAGTATGGTATGACAAAACTCTTCGTAGGGTCAAACTGATAAAAGCCCATGCCCGTCACGCAATATACATAGTAATCCATAATTGTTCCTGATGACTGCATGGAATGGCGCACCTGTATGTCAGCAACTGCTCTTGAGCAATCCTTTACCGAAAAGAAAATGAATATGACTATTAAATAAATCAAGATTCTTTCAATGATACCAAGCTTGATATCACGCTTCAGCAGTTTTAAAGTTGTCATTTGTTATTTCCTTCCTGTCAACAATGGACCCGTCCTTGATCTCATAGATAATGTCGCTCAAATACTCAAGTTCTTCCCTATCGTGACAAGCGATTATTATCAGCTTGTCATTATCTCTTATTTCAAGCAGGACTTTCTTTATCTTCTTAACGCTCTCTTCATCGAGCGCATTGATAGGTTCATCAAGTATTATGATGTCCGGCTCGCCCATTATCGCGTTCGCAATACCGAGCTTCTGCTTCATTCCGAGCGAATACTTCCTGTATGTCCTCTTATCGTCAGGGTCCAGTCCGACATGCTCCAAAGCAGTCCTGATATCCTCATCAGAAATGCCGCCAGTCAAACTTGCAAGAAGCTTCAGATTCTTATATCCGGTATATTGCGGGAGGAATGACGGGTTTTCGATCAGTATGCCTATACTCTCGGGGAATGAAATATCCTTATGGAGCACCTTGTCATTGATCGTCACCGTTCCGGAATCAGGAATAAGAAGACCTGCTATCGCACGCATCAGCATCGTCTTTCCCGAGCCATTCTTTCCTCTGAGGCCGTAAATGTTCCCTGAATCCAGAGTTATTGACACTTTATCAAGTATCAATGCACCCTTAATGCTCTTACTCAAACTTTCGATCTTGATCTCGCTCATAAAATATCTCTCTTTCTTGATGTTATTGTGATCATGGCAATATTAGCTGCAATTATGACCAGATATACGATTAGCATCTGATACCAATAAAAATGCAGATACTGTTGCGGATTAAGCATCGCTAAAACAGACCAGTTGCCAAAGTCTTTTACTCCCACAAAAACATCAAACATAAAGAGCAAGACCATCGGCGTAACTATTGCAGTAAAACTGCTCTTGACCTTGTAGGACAAACTAATCGAAGTAAGAGCAATAGCTCCGGCAAACATTCCGTCCATTAGTATGAAGATCAGGCAATATATAGCTGGATAAGCATGGTACACTTCCGAGAACAGATAATTATCAGGTAAGCAAAGGCTCGAAGAGTTCAACCATTCAGGAATGTAATTTGAATACAGACCGGCAGCAATAAACAGATTAACGGCAAGCGGCAAACACACGCTCACAAATCCCGAAAGAAAAACGGAAACGCTTTTGGCAAATGCGTAGTTCAGCCTTGAGGCTTTTACGCATATATTCTTATCGTAACCCGTCTTGATGTCAGTAAAGAGCGAGCCGCCATAAGGAAGACAAGCAAGAACTGGAAGCAAGGCAAAAAACATCACATTGAACGCAAAAGGAAAATCAGTGCCTATCCATGCATCGATCAGATATCTTCTATTAAACCCGAACATGACAATGAAAGTGATAAGATCCAGAGCGCAGATCAAGCTTCCTATCAGAAGACTGATCACAAAGGTCCGGCTGTGAAAAGCCCGAAACAATTCAAACTTTATAGTGTTCATTTATTTAGCCTCACTGCAATCTTTTGCGGATAAAACGCAACGACAAAATCGTACTGATACTCATCAATATGCTTCCATGTTGACTCCCTAAAACACATTCTCGGAATTTCAGTGACATACCATATCTTTCTGGTCTTGCCGGAAGGCAGTATTTCTTCGTCTCTCCTGTTAATTCTATGTGAAACTTCCGGATTAATCGCATTGTACCAGCGCGGTCCCTCGAAGCCACCTGCAAATCTTTCAATGACATCACCTAGTTCGGCTCCCTTATCTGATTTATTGGTAACGCTTATGCAAAAAGATAATATTTTACACTCGCCATCAGAATCATCAGCTTCAAAACCAAACCGCTCTTTGAACTGATCGGGATCTTCAAGATGCGATTCAACAAAGTTCACTTCCATATCGCCAAAATCTATTGAGTCGCCGATATCATAGTAAGTCGTGACCGGCGGGTTCTGATTGATACTGATTATCCGAACCGTCCAAAACAACAGAAAGCAGGCCACGATCACAACAATTATCCTTTTCATCAATCTGCCTCCCTTGGCATGTCATTCAATGCAACACATCTTTTGTCATGAGCAGGGTTGAATTGGTCTAGGCCAGAATAAACCGCACCCGGTTGGAATCCGATATAGTACATATTTTCTTCGGACAGATCAAAATATTCACCTCTTAACCGGCACCCCAATACACATTCCAGACTGTCACCGACTTTATCAAACCGATACCAAAAGAAGCCTCCGGCCCTTCCATCTTCCCATATGTCAGGTTGAGGATGATCAAAATAACAAAACTCATTCACAGGTCCGATACGTTCGTTTCCCCTCATGGCAAACACGTCAAAAAGACTGAGGAACTCTTTTTTACGACCGTTTCCCATATAAGTGATCCTGCAACGGACAAAGAGATATTTTGACTTAATATGCTTATCGATCGTGTACTCTGGTTCATGTATACGCATAAACTCTTCCGCTTCAGCTTTGGTCATTCCTTTATTTCCATCGCTATTACGATACTCATCATATTTCGGATAATCTCTCGCCATCGCGTCATAATCAGTCCACTTCACTATATAATCCGAGGGAGGAACTTTACCGTCAACAAAGAATTCTGCTTTGTATTTCGTCTGTTTCTCTATGTCTTTGTCATCGATCAGATCATATGACAGGAATTCATACTGAACATTTTCGTCATTGTTCAAGATCTTAACAGGGACATAATCATCCGCATGCTTTGTTGTCTGCAAAGTTTTGATGAACCGTTCCATAGGAGTATTTCGATTCTTCTCGATTGCAATCGCTGCTGCAACTGAAGCAATCACAAATATCACAACAAAGATCAGTACTGCTTTTTTCTTCATTTAAGCCTCCTGTTCCCTTGGCATGTCATTAAGCGATACACAACGTGCATCGATCGCAGGGTTAAAATTGTCTTCATCATCAGACCCTACCGGTTCAAAACCGATGTAGTATGAATTATCTTTTGAAAGATCAACGCCACGATCTCCTCGTAATCTGATCCCCAAAATGCATTCAAGGCTTTCGCCTTCTTTCTCGAACTTGTACCAGAAGAAATTTTCTCTGTTGCCGTCTTCCCACAATGCCGGCTGCGGGTGATCAAAATAGCAATAAGATCCGCCTGCACTCACTGTTATGGCCTTTGTATTTCCACACATTGCAAATACATGAGGCTGTGCCATCCAATGCGTATTGCGGCCGGCTCCCGTGTATGTGATCCTGCATCTTACGAAAAGATATTTCGTCTTAACATGCTTATCGATCGTGTATTCTGCTTCATGTTCACGCATGAATTCTTCCTTTTCAGCTTCGGTCATTCCTCTCTCACCAAAGCTTTCCCTATACTCATCAAACTTCGGGTAATCCCTCGCCATGGCATCAAAATCAGTCCACTTCACCACATAATCCGATGGGGGAACTCTTCCTTCAATGAAGTATTCCGCTTTGTATTTCGTCTGCTTAACAATGTCCTTGTCGTCGATCAGATCGTATGACAAAAACTCATACTGAATATTCTTATTGTCCATTAAGATCTTGACCGGAACATAATTCTCTGCCTTGCTTGTCATCTGCGAAGTCTCAAGGAACCGCTCCATCGGAGTCGTCCTGTTCTTCTCGATCTTGATCACAAAGACGACGGCAACTATTGCGGACAATGCTATGACTATTGAAACTGCTTTCTTCTTCACATAAGCCTCCTGTTTTTGCAAATAAGTACCAGAGCATATGAAAATATGCTTTTTCAAGACTGGTCTTATTTGGTGTCTTTTACAGTTTTACGGTTGCAACAAATCTTCCTTCATCATTACTTACGGAAAGCTTAAACCCGAGTATTGCCAGATTGTTTTCCGCAATGGCAAGACCTAAGCCGCTGCCGTGTGTACCGCGCTCTGAGCTTCCTTTTACGAAAGGCTGTTTCAGTCTTTCGGCGTCATCAACTTTCTTCATCGGAATATTGGTTATCACCAGAGAATCTTCATCAAAAGCAATATCGATTACCGTGCCTTCTTTGCTGTACAAGGCCGCGTTGTTTATCAGATTGGTAATTGCCTGACTGAAAAGCTTGAGATCTGTCTGTATTTCTACAGTCTTCTTTTCGCAGTTAATCTTCAGCGAACGTTCGATAATCGTATGATCGTTGTCAGCTAGGGCTTTCCAGATAACTTCTCCTATATCCGTGTTTTGCTTCTCTATCGCAGCTGGCGCATTCTCAGACTTGGAAAACTCCAAAATGTCATTCACCATCTTGTTCATCTGAGCGACTTTCTCTTCTATCTTGTCGGCATAATATTCTTTCTTATCAGTTGCGATATTGTCCGAAAGATTCTCCGCGTATGCCGAGATCGCCGCCATCGGAGATTTCAGATCGTGGGCCATCGCGTCGGTCATCTTGCGTCTGTATTCAAAAATGTCGTATTTCCGTCTTTGAATGTTATACACAATTGTCGCAGGGATAATGCCCAAAACGAGTGAAGCGGCAAGGATCAGGCATATGCCGGTCCTTATCTGAGTTCCGTATACGGTGGTAAACGGAATGTATTCCATCCGGGTGTTCTTAATGCCGTAGTACTTATAAGCATTACTCACATATCGCATGCCCAGATACTCGTTATCGTTGTCCGCACCGTCAAAACCTTGGATGGTTGCACTATAACTCGGGAAATATGCATTTGAACTGTAAAGAGTATATCCATCGGGGATATTGTTTCCTTTTTCAAACGGAATGCTGACCACAGGTCCTGTAGGTGTTCCGTCATAATGGTTATCGTGGTCATATACCTCACAAACAACGGGTATAAATTTGCAATCTTTGATGTTTATATAGGCTTTTCTGACAACCAGATCGATCGACTTGCCTTCATAAAACTTCGGCAATAACCGCATTTCATCATCATCTTCTTCTTCTTCGGAATATCGTTCAGAATCTGTTTTCCAGTATTTTGAGAATTCCGGCGCCTTAAAGTATTCCAGGTATTTCTTGTCCGCCACTTCCAAAAAACGATAATCATCATCCTTATAGTAGTACATAAGCATGGTTTGAGAAGAATCCGCTATTACCTCATCGCCTGAATATACTTTAAACCGTTGTCTCGATTCCGAGAAATGCTTCACCAGTTGATACTTTATGCCGACGATATCTTGCGAAGGAACATTTACTTTCAATAGATGACTATCAAAGTACGACCACGTCCCGGCTTCACTGTGGTCTGCATGCGATTTCGCCTCTTTGTTATACATATAAGAAGTAAATCCAAACACGATCAGTCCCATGCATGCAAACACCAGAGCCACAGCGATAACGCTTCCTGCATACGCGATCAAGAATTTAGGTTTTTTAATGCTTTTGCCCGTTTTCACCGTTTATTCCTCCGTTAACCGGTAGCCTCTGCCAATCACGGTCTTGATCTGACCGGAAGCTTCTCCTAGGTTATCCCGAAGCCGCCTGATCGCGGTATCCACAGCTCTGTCCGTAACATTGAGATCATCCTTCCATATGCGTTCCAAAATGGCGCGACGCGTCAGGATGGAATCCTTGTTCTCGAGCAAATAGACCAACAGAAAATACTCTTTTGCGTTGATACTGACCTCGCGGTCGTTGACCATTACAATCATTGTCCTTTTATTCAAAGTAATCATGCCGCACCTCAGAAGGTCGCCTTCTTCAGCCTTCTTTGAGCGCTTAAGAAGCCCCAGGCTCTTGGCATAAAGCTGCTTCAGCGAAAAAGGCTTAACGACATAATCGTCACAACCCGTCTCATATCCTTTCAAAATGCTGTTCTCGGAGCCAAGCGCGGTCACGAATATAATCGGGCAGTTGCCCTTGCTCCGAGCCGCCTTGCAAACGTCAAATCCTGACGCTCCCGGAAGCATAATATCCAAGATCATGAGATCGAACTCATTGCCGTTGACCTTGTCCAGAGCATCTTTTCCGTCTGACGCGGTCATGACCTCCCAAAGCCCGGCACTTTTCTCACGATAAAAGTCGCTCATGGCCTCAAGCAGTTCGGGCAGATCCTCAACGATCAACACTTTATAAGACACGGTTTCGTCCTCCATGACCACATCATATTCTAACGATGTGACACGAGTGTGACACGGGAAAAATAAATTACTTTTCAAATCCCGGCTGTAACAGAGGATCCATCACATTAATGGTACATTTCTTCGACAGTTATCAAGATGAGCTTGTCATCTTCTTTCTTGGAAACCCATTGTGAGAAACCGCTCAAAGAGAACAGAAGATAATTCTTCAGTTTGTATTTGCCGGTGATCAGTGCGGCTCTGCGTACAAGCGTCTCATATATTTCTTTATCTATATTTGCCTTAGTGAACTTGCATTCACCGATCACTGCGGCTTTATCAACTTCAGATAGAGCAACAACATCAATATCGGCAGTTATTGGTGTTTTCTTGCTATTACCGTCTCCTATCATTTCAATTCCCCAATAAGTTCCGACTTGTGTAATGAAGCACCCAAACCTATTCTGAATACCCTTTTCCAAAGTATAGTACCTGCACATGTCTTCAAAAACGCTTCCCATATATGAGTGAATAACAGGTTTTACAACTTTGTCGTAATAGCGCTCACCTTGTCCCATCTCTATTACACTGTACGCCTTGGGAATAAAGGAATACCAAAACTTAAACATACTGTCCCTAAGGATATACTGTGTTTTCTTTTTGTTCTTCTCTTCAGTAATACACTTTCTACGTTCAACAAGACCTACTTCAATGAGCTTCTCAAGGGAATAAAGAACTGTAGGTTCCTGCTCTTTAACTTTGGCAGCTATTATGCTTATCTGGTTCTCCCCGGAAGCTATTACCTCGATGATAGTATTCACCAATGTTATATCCGAGAATTCCTGTGTCAGCAGGTTCTTCGTCTCATCAAATAAGTAACCGTCTGTATTAAAGAAGAGTTTCTTTATGTTGTAGTCCAAGCTCTTTTTTGCATCAAACAAAGCAAGATACTTTGCCACTCCACCTGTTACCCCATAACAAATAGCCTTATCCTCAGCAGAATAATCCGGGACAAACAAAGCTGAATCTTTATAGTTAAAGGCCTCAAGTTTGATCTGTGAATCCCGTCTTCCGAACAAAGGACTTTTTTCACTGAGAACTTTCTTTTCCATAAAACTCAAGGTTGATCCGCAGAGAATGAGCATCAGGTTTGTTTTAGACCACTCAGCATCTATATATTTCTGTATAACAGACAAAAGAGCCTCGTCTTTCTCTGCCCAATAAGGAAGTTCATCTATAACAAGTACTACTTTCTCTTTACCAACTTTTTCGGTGATCAGATCGAAAACGCTCTCAACTGATGGAAATCTGACATCCTTATATACCGGATCCAAAACGGAAATGACCTGAGCTGAGAAAAGCTCAAGATTTCTATCTGCATTGACCTTGGTTGCTGTATAGAATATTGTCTTTTTACCTTTAACAAACTCACGGATCAAAGTGGATTTACCAATACGACGTCTTCCATATATTACCGTCATACCGAATCCCTTTTTGTTATATACATCTTCCAATGCGATTAGTTCTTTGGTTCTTCCGATAAACATAATCGGCCCTCCAATTTTATTCAAATCATTTTTATTAAAATTCATTTGAATTAAATATACATCTGTCCGGTTTAGAATTCAAGACACAGACTAGTAATACAGATTTTCTCCGTCTAAAACGAGCAAGAAAATCTCAAACGTTAACCAAACGTTAACCAAAATCCGGGCATGGTTACCAAATAGTTACCATTTCGGCACTTTTATTGCTTTGTGAGTGATTTCCCAGGCAAAAGAAAAGCCCTTGAAACACGTTGTTTTCAAGGGCTTTATTCTTGGAGCCATTTGTGGGACTCGAACCCACGACCTGCTGATTACAAATCAGCTGCTCTACCAACTGAGCTAAGATGGCATCGCTTTAAGCACGTGAAATTATAACTAATCGATTATTCAAAGTCAACGCATTTTTCTTTATTTATTCTCTGAATAATGAACAGTTGGGGTATAATTGTAATATCTGATAACCGGGGGAAGATTTATGGCGATAATCACAATCTCAAGGCAGAACGGAAGCCTCGGAGACGAGATCGCTGCAGGCTTGGCGGCACGCCTTGGAACTGAAGTCATTTCACGCCAGTACGCCCTCGACAATTTTTTCGGTGAGATCAATCCAGGTACCCTCGCAAGACTCAATGAGAGCGCGAAATTCTTCCAGACTCCACTTCCCGGCAGCCAGCGCTCCTACGCGGACATTCTCGTTGAGAGGATCCGTTCCATGGCAGCAACTTCTGCGGATTCAAACCTCATAGTCCTCGGCATGGGCGGCTGCATGATCCTTTCAGGCTACCCGGGCGCGGTCCATATCAGGGTCACCGCCAGCGAGAACATGCGCGTCCGCACCATCGCAAAGCGTTACCGCATAACCGATGACGAGGCCAGCGAGGTCATAACCATAGGCGACCGCAAGCACAAAAGGTTTGTCCAGAACGTCTTTTCCAAGGATCTCACGGCTCCTGAGAATTTCGACCTGATACTCAACACCGACAGGCTCAGTGTTGACGAGTGCATCGATGCGATCTGTGAGCTTTCCAGAAAACATGATATGCGCGCCAAACTGGCTTTGGAAAACATGGCATACGGCACGGTCAATCACCAGACCAGGACGCCCGTCTTCAAAAATGAGACCGAAGAGGAATTCGCCAGGATCCTGGACATGTTCAATATCGAGTGGATCTACGAACCCAAGACCTTCCCTGTCGAATGGGATGCTGAAGGCAACGTGACCATGGCGATCTCTCCTGATTTCTATCTGCCTAGATTCAATCTCTATCTCGAACTGACGACGATGGACCAGAAATACGTAACCAAAAAGAACAAGAAGATGCGTCTTGTCAGGGAACTCTATCCCGGAACGAACATCCGCATCGTGTACAAAAAAGACTTCAATGAGCTCGTCAACCGCCTGAAGCTTGCAGGCGGCATGCCGGGCAGCGGGGAGAACAGCTGATGGGAAACCTTTCTGATGCGCTTGGCGTTGAGCGCGTGATATACAGCGAAGAAACGATAAAGAACCGCATCGCCGAACTCGGCGCACAGATCGCCAAGGATTATGAAGGCCAGGAACTCATTGTTATCGGCCTGATCCGCGGTGCCATGTATTTCCTTGCCGACCTGACACGTGCCATCGACCTGCCAATAAAGGTTGACATGATCGGTTTCACCAACATTCCCGACACGACCTCCAAGACGGGCGTCGTACGCATCATAAAGGACATAGAACTGGATATTGCAGGCAAGAACGTTCTTGTAGTTGAAGACATCATCCGCACGGGACTTACGACCGCTTACATCATTCAGAACCTTGAAATGAAGCGTCCCAAGGAGATCAGGCTCTGCTCCATGCTCGTAAATCCCGACAGGCTCCTCATGACGATCCCGGTCCATTACTGCGGCTTTGAGATCAACGACAACTGGCTTGCAGGCTACGGCCTTGACCGCGAGGAGATCGGCAGAAACCTGCCTTACATAGCTCAAATTAAAAAGAGAAAAGAACAGTAAAAAGAAATCCCGCAAGTTCTTCACTTGCGGGATTCTATTTTGCTCCAACGAACCAAATCCGATGGTTCTCAGGCTGTTCGGAGGTTCCGATGCCTTTCTTTGTCCTTCCGTCCGTTCGAAAGACCCTTTCGATACCTAACCGAGCTTCATGTGATATTGTCACAACTAACTGACTGCTGCAACTTCCATCACACCGTGCAACTCATGTCTCCCTTCGCCGAACATTTTTGCTATTCGCTTCAGGTTGTCTTAATCTTCCCACAACGGGTTTCGATTAATGACATCGCGTAGCTGGTATCGGCTACTCGGTTTGCACGAACCGGTGTAACATCTGCTGCGGCCTCGGCTCTTTCCTATCGAAGGTGACATCTCACCGATTCGCGGATCCGATTACCGAATCAACTATTTGTTACAACCTGCGGCTTGTATGATCGCTCACCTTCAACCGCTTGCTCGTCTCTCCCTCAGCGTTCTCATCTTTGACTTTGTTTCAACCTTCGGTTATTCCCTCCGGCTTCGTTTCTTCGGCTTCGCCACAAGTTACCACTCTGGTTCTTCCCTACGTCTAATCCGACTTTTGCTTCGGGCGGCCTTCCTCGGAGCTTGGAAGTTATCGCTTCCGTATTCCTTGGAGCTGACTATATAGTACAGCCTCCCCAGCCATGTAACAATACTGCAACAATACTAAATGAAAATCGTTTGCTTGTGCACTATGCACAATTACAGGTCGATATATGACCCTAAAACAATACTTTGGTTGTCAAATTACACTACGAAGTGATTTTCATTTGAAAAATGCCCTATGAACATCAACACCGGATCAAACCCGCGAAACAAATAAAACGGAGGTCATTGGCCTCCGTTTTCATTTTCAGTTACATGTTTTCAGGTTCGATTATCCCATGTAGGAGTAGCCGGCGCAGTTAATGACTCCCGCCTTAACCATAAGGCTCAAAGTCAGCATTATTATGCCTGCCATGAGAACGCCGAGCATGACTGCGATCGTTGTCTTCTTCATATCGATGTCGAGCATCGAAGCGGCAAGCGTTCCGGTCCAGGCACCTGTTCCCGGGATCGGGATGCCGACAAAAAGCATGAGTGCAATGAAAGTTCCGTTGCTGCCGTTCTTGGTCAGCTTCTTTCCGGCTTTCTCACCCTTATTCAAGATCCACTTGAAGATGCCGCTGCCATGCTTCCACTTGCTTCCCCAAATGAGGATCTTACGTGCGAAGAGATAAATGAACGGCACGGGGAGCATGTTTCCGATAATGCAGATGCCGAGCGTTGCGAAAAAGTTCAATCCGAAAACGGTAATGCCGATGGGGACCGCGCCTCTCAATTCAACGATCGGTATCATTGAAATAAAAAATACGCATATATACTTAACTAAAGGGCTCATAATGTTCCTCCGAAAAACTGCGTTTATTATCACACATAAATATCCAATTACAAAGGAAAATCAGTCAGCTTTCTTAACTCCGCTGTCCGTAAGCCCTATGTCCTTGAGATCCTTGTCAAGAGAAGCGATCATCTCATCGCGCATGTGATACATTTTCTGAACGCTGTTCTCAAGAAAATAATAATGAAAGACATACCCTACCGTAAGTCCGAAAAATATGGCCGTAAGAAGCACTGCGGAGATAATGAATTCCGAAGGGAAAATGAAGATCGCACCTATCGAAAGAAGAAGGAACAAAGCAAAAGAAAGCGTAACCATCAGATGGATAAGCCTCTCATGCTGGAAGTACGTTATCTTAAGCTCAAACTCTGCAAGCACGCGGCGTGTCTTATCTTCGCCCGCCGTCTTCATGTCATTTTCGATATAAGAGCTTACAGCTTTCATCGTCTGAACGACATATTCCTTCACTTAAGCGAACCTCCTGTTGATGTAATTAATTACGCTCCGTTTATCTGCGGTCCACATCGGTGCCAGAAG
>JAEEGG010014983.1_pt1 | contig 16338 bp, 10 predicted proteins | sample 9134161 | NCBI WGS metagenome assembly JAEEGG01 (sample SAMN16246543, study PRJNA631951) | gut metagenome | biome: gut microbiome; feature: rumen; material: CR-attached | host: Bos | place: Iran: Karaj | collected 2018-10
TTCTGTGTGCCCCTAATCCGGACCAGCATCCGTGCTATCCGCGCTGAGTGCGACGAAGAAACGCACTCAGCCTCCCTTTCGACCCACTGATATCCGTTGAATCCTGGTTATCCGTGATCTGCTAATCCATTTTTCGTCCTTTTCGTCTTTTCGTCTTTTTTCGGAATTACTTTTGGGTCCGGATGGATTTTCTGCACGAAGTGCAATTTCCTAGGCAGCTCATTTTCCGGCAGAAACAACCAGGCCATTGGGCCGAGGTTGTCTGCCATTTTCGCCCTACTTTGAATGTCGTCGAGGTTGTCTGCCATTTTCACCTTACTTTTATAACACGAATTATCATGAATTACTCACGAATTTTTCATGAATGATTATTTTTGAGTGCTTAAGTCGCTGAAAAACAAGGCTTACGCTGAAATGGCGCAAGCCTCCTGTCTTTGATTTTCAAACGCGTTTGTTGCCCCGATTGTCGCCTTGGATAGGAAGAATGGGGTTGTAAATCGCTGATACACAGGAATTGTTCCGTTTTGGAACGAGCCTCGTTTTTCAATTTTTTCAAATTTTTCAAACGTCAAATCATCAAAGGACTACAAGACGCTGGAATTCAAGGCTTCGAACGAAACGTTAAAAGCCACTTATTCAAGGCTTATTCTAAAATGGAATAAGCCTCGCCATTGCATTACTGACTCTAACATCTTGAAATACATGAATTCGAACGAATCGTTAGAATTGAATCGCAAGTCGCTGAAATTCAGGAATTTTTCCAAAATGGAAAAATTAAAATGACTCCTTAATCAACTGATTTACAAAGCTTGCCTCGTTTTCGGGCAAGCCTCCTGGACAAACCTCATCTCCCATTGACATCAATAGGCTCACCGGCCACCTATTTCTCATTTTCTCATTTTCTCATTTCTCATTTTTCTTCAATAAGCTATTCCAGGCTCCAATCCAAGCAAAAGCAACAAGCCATTGATTTACAAGGTTTTCATCGAAACAATGAAAGCCTCCGGGACAAAAGTTTCAGAAAGGGGTTGTCGTTTTGACAATCCCTTCGTATGGTGTACACATCAAAAATAGTGCGTGCCCCCCAAGAAAACTTGAAGGGCATGCTGAGGTAATAGATTAATACAACTACTATTTATTGATTTACTTATGCTGTTTCGGATGGAGCTTCTTGTCGAACTTCAGGTCCTGACGGAAGTCCTTGACGACCTGCTTGGGCAGATAGGTGTGGGCCTTTTTGTCGCCGCTGCTGAAGAAGAACTCGAGCTGCTTGCCTCCGAGACCCTTCTTCTTCACTTGGCAGGAGGTTGTGGTCGCATCGCCGAGACGTTCGCCGCCTGCGCATGCCCGTGACTGGAACTCGGTTGTGGTGCCCTCGTCCTGGTCGTAGAGGGCAAGCAGGTTGCTGAGAGCGGTGTAGGCTTCGTCGTAGGTGCCGCCCAGGCAGATGCAGGTCTCCTTGATGCCATCGATGGACGCATCGGTGATATCGTCGCGGATGAGGCCCAGGTAGTGGGTGATTCGACCGAGGCTGAGGTAGTAGCCGAAGGTCTCGTCGTCATCCATGTAGGTGAAGAGCGAGAACTCGGCATGGTCGCGATCCTCGTCACCAATCTCCATGCGCATACCGGGAACTATCTTCTGTGCCCCTGCGCTCATTGTAACCAGTATGGCGGCTACAACCATCAGTATTGTACGTTTCATTTCGATATTGCTTTTCTGTATTTTTTTGTTTTCGCACTGCAAAGATAGGGCATTCATGTGGGGTGTGCAAGAAATCTTCCGACTTTTTCATCCGGATGTAGCGACAGGTGCCCGATATCGCGACAGATGCGACGAACCCCTTCCGAATTTGTCGCGTCACCCAGCATCATCTATTAAAAAATCACCGCTGCAGCGAGAGGGTTGCAGCGGTGATTGCTAATGTATGATGTATAAGTGCGTGTCAATCGGAATTATTCATATTCATCCCAATCGGAATTGCGCTTGATCTGCTGGCTGCCGCCATCGGACGGATCATCAGACAATTGCGGGTCGGAGGTGGCGATGACGTCCGAGGTCCGCACATGATGCAGATTCACGTAGGGGGTATTGTATTGCTTTTTCATAAGGAGTTGATTTTTTTTTATGGGAGTTAATGAGAGTTATCGGGAGTTATTGGGAGTTAACGGACGATACCTTGTTTCCGTTCGGTCACGTCCGAGAGAAGCATCCGTTAACTCCCGCTAACTACAGTTAACTCCGCACTATAATAGTTTATTTTACAAAGACCTTCTGGGCAGTACCGTCCTCGAGGATGAGGATGTTCAGGCCCTTTTGGAACTCACTCTGGCGCTTGCCGTCGATGCTGTAGATGCCAGCGGGCATGTGGCCATCTGAAGTGATGGTGGAGATGCCATCGGTCTCCTCGTCGTAGAAGCCCGGCAGGTTGAACTTGGGAGCATTATTGGAGCTGTCAAGGCGAATGAAGGCGCGGAACTGCTTGGCCAGACGATTGCCCTTGCTGTCGTTCTCCGAAGGATCATCGGACTTTGTGCCCGTATATTTATAGAATGCAGCATTGCCGTCGTGTACCTGCATGATGTAGTCGGTGTTCTTCTGGAGAGGCACATTGTTGGCGACAGCTCCGACGAGGATGCCTTCCTGGAACGATGGCTTGTCGGCATCGATGGCTTCGGGACCCTCGAACTGATAGCTCGAGCCAGAGGCTGCCTTCACGATATAGGGCTTGTTGCGCTCGATGCTGCTTCCTTTTACCAGCGTCAGCACACCGTTCTCATCGACTGAGGAGCAGCTATAGATTGTCATGCCTTCGGGCAGTTCGGCATTGAACGGGAGGATAAGTGTGCCATAGCCCGATGTGCCAATACTGTAATCTACCGTCAGCTTGTTGCGGTAGGTGAAGGTGACGGAGGGATACTCATAGGGTTCTTCCTGGTTTCTATCCTTGAACATAAAAATCTTATATTCATTATTTGGTTTGAAGGAAACATCATATTGGCTGATCCAGGGATCAAGGTCTAACGAACTTGATATAGTCATACCAGAAGGAACAGTGCCAAAATCAATTGTGTACCCCAGACGCCAATTATCAACGTAAATCAAGAAACGAACCATAACACTCGCTGCCTCTGAGGTAGCGTTCATTACCTCGTAATGCAATACTTGATCATCTTCATACACATTATTATCATTATTGAAATAGGGTGCTTCGGCCATTACAACTCCTCCACCTACAACTCTGACGGTGAACTGCTTCACAGTCTCATTGAAGAATGTGGTAGCAGGTGCTGTTGCGGTGATTGTTGCCGTACCATCGCTGATGCCAGTTACAAGGCCCGATTCGTCCACAGTAGCTATCGATTCATCGCTGCTGGAGAATACAGGAGTCCCGTCATAGTCCTCATTCCAAGTAATCTGGAGAGTTTTACCTTCTCTGACACTGGTAGCACTGATGTCGAACGAAACATTTTCCTTTATCAAAGCAGTAACTGTGATGTTGAAAGTTGTTGTCGTTTCATTATAATAACCCTCTTGTTGTCCATGAGCGGTTATTGTAGCTTTGCCTACAGAAACACCTTTGATAAGGCCGTTTTCATCCACGGTGGCAACACTTGGTTTGCTTGAAGTATAGGTAACGGCTCCAGTATAGTTGCTGTTATGCGTAATCTGCAGCGTTCGTGCCACTTGAACCGTATTCTCTTCAACAGCGAAGGTAATGTCAACGGGCTCAGGATTCATAGCGCCCGAAACTGTCAGGGTCGGATAAGTCTCAGTTGGCAGAATATCTATCTCCGTCCAGTCGGCATCTGTGCCACCTTCTACACGACATACAGGACGTAATTCATAAACGCCATTATACGTGAGCTGATTGGGATAAAAATAGAATGGTTGAGGATCAGGATAATAATAACCCCTTGGAAGTGCACCACTATTACTCTTCCAATAATAGCAGATACCAGTGGTTTTTTCAACAGCTTTCACACCAATGTCATAACTTTCAGCTATGCAACTGATATTTCTATAGGTAGAATACAGGTAAAAAGCCTGACTATTTGTTGAATGAGTATAATCATAATTCGTATCATACGTATTGCTGCCTACTTTCAGATACATAGCATTAGTATGATCCATTTGAGCCAGATGCACACTTTCTGAGCTTCCTTGATTGGGCATTACATTGATGGTAATCATCTGATCGCTCGTGTAGGCAGAGCCATTGCCAGCACCACCGATTCCGTTCCCATTGGGTTGAAGTGCGCCAGTACCAGTCAGAGGATAGCTTCCGTCGCACCAGCCGTTCCAACCCCAGTTGAATGTGAACATTTCGTGCGATTTATCATAACCATCGCAAATGAATTCGTGGCCACCATTTGCAGCTTGTCCACTATATAGAACAGGGTGCCCGGCTTTGAGTTCATTATACACAAGATCTTCCCAGGCTTCGTTGGAATAATAGTCGCGGAATTCATTGCGCACCGATTTGTCGTAACCAAAGTAGGTGGCCAACGCATATCCGATTTCTTCGGAGTTCGCTCCTGATCCATCGACTCCGTAATCCATCTCAACCGACACGCCTGCATGGAACATCAAGGTTGCCACAGCATCTGCGGTTGCTCCAGTCTCGGATCCTTTATAGGTTTGGAGCATATTTGCCCAGTCGTAGGTCGTGTTGCCGAAATTTGCGGAGAAGGTAAGGCCATTATTCTGATAACTATAACTTCCTTTGCCCTTGGTCGGACATTCCCAGAACTTCATCACCTGGGCCATGGCTGTGGCTACACAACCAGTGACAAACCCCGTCGATTCTGTATTATCTTCGGCAATTCCTACAATTTTACTATTATAAGGTTCTTCTTGACTCCATTTCACCTGGATCAAAGGGTCTATTTGCGCACGATTGGTTGCAGCCTTCGCCCTGCGTGCATCTGTTTGCCCAGCCTTCTCTGCCCGGGCAATCTGCTCGGTATATTGTCCGAGCCACCACTTGAAGTTGTCGGGTGCCTTGTCGTAGTCGAACGTGCCATGGTCGCAATAGCCGAGGATCTGACGGGCGGATTCGTCGCCACCTGCGATGACGAAACCCTCGTCGTTGCCGACATTGAACACGTAGAAGCAGGTCTTTGCTTCACTTTTCGAGGTGTAGGCCAGGGAGAGATCCTGTGCCACCTGCTGCCCCTTGGCACGCCGGGTGCCTGCGGTCTTGCTGGAAAGGAATTCGAGGGCGTTGCTCTTGGCGTCATCGACACTCACTTCCTGTGCCATCGCTGCATTGCTCGCCAATAGGAGCGACAATGCGATTAGGTTTGAGAGATGTTTCATAGAATGTGGGAGATAATATATAGTTTCAGTTTGTGGTTACTGTTTGGCATTAGGGCCTCAAATTGGTTCAATGTCGTTAAGTGACCATTCAATGAATAAGTGGTTATTGTATGAAATTATCTAAATCTGCGCTGCAAAGGTATGGAACTTTTTCCAATCCTCCAAATTTTCAAGGCAAAATATTTCATCCAAATCATTTTCGGCTCTATAAGCCCTTGAAGTCCTAAAAAAAATAGTTAAGGAGTCGAAGGAGATGAGGAGTTTGGCTGATCGGCCAATGTGACTCCTGTACTCCCTGACTCCATAGATCAAAGGAAACGGTGTAGTCGTTGTGTTAGAACTTATATCTTAATCCTGCGCTGAGGATACCCTGCTCGCCGAAACCATACTCTGCGAATCCGCGCCAGGTCTCCGAACCTGCTTCGAAACCGATAAACGTGAGCTGGATGTTGGGGATGACAGTTGTGTCGCTATAGTCGGTGCTTTCAGCCTTTTCCATATCGTCTTTCTGGCTCTCGCACATGATGCTGATACCCAGGGCAGCCTTAGAATAGAGTCCGATATACTTCTTGCGCAGCCAATCGACCTTCATGGCAGGCAGGACGCTGTAGTTGTAGCGCTTGGCCTTGCCACTGAGCTTCGTGTGTTCCGTATTGCTGGTGTTGTCCTTCCAGGTGTAGTACATGTCGCGACTCATTCCGTTGAAGGCCACGATGCCACCGAGGCCAATATATGGGTTGACGTGGTAGTAGTATTCTGCCGAGATGGTTGGGATGTAATGCTCGTCGCCATAGGTGTAGTAGGCTGTGGTCAAGCCTCCCGTGATGGCGGTCGAGATGGCAGCTTCGATTCCGATGGAAGCAAAGTCGGCCAGACCACTAAAGATTTCAGTCGTTGCGCCTGTACCAACGGCAACGGCAACTTCATGACGGGTGTTGTAATAGGATGTTTGTGCACTTACGGAGCCGCACAATGCGAGGGCGGTAACAATCAGAAGAGTTTTTTTTGTATTCATTGTTTTATTTTTTAGTATGTGATTTTTGTTTGACATTCTGTTTTGCCGAACAGCTTTTTTCGTTGTTTGACGGTGCAAAGGTACGGGGTTTTTTCGACTGTTCCAAATTTTTTCGTCATTTTCTTCATCGGTCATGGCGACAGGTGGCCCCATTCGCGACAGAAGGGGCAAGTTCCTGCCGTATTTGTCGCCTCACGCGATCGAATAGGTCCCTTTTTGCGTAATTTTGCAGGTTTTCGTTATCCTCTTCGTGCTTCGATAAGGGGCTGATCCCAGAAAATGGTGGCCTGGACTTCGGCGGCAAGCTCGTCAGCGACGGTGCGTAGGTTGTCCAGGAACTCCTTTTCGCGCTTCTTCGAGCGGCGCCCCGAGGCCTCATAGACGATGCGGGAGTAGTAGGCATCGTAGGAGATGGCGAAGTCGTCGTCCGCATTGTGGGGGAAGAAGTTGACTGCAACCTCGTAGCGGATGTTGCCGCATTCGGAGTCGGAGATGAGGAGCACGGAGGCGGCATGACGCTGCACACCATTGGCTATGCAGTCGGCCTTGAAATACTGTTCGTAAACGTTGATAGTAGCCATGATTTTTTGTTTTTGAAACGCTGCAAATTTACTGCATTTCGGAAATAATAGCGAGCTTTTGGGGTATTTTTTCAGTTTTTTGCCTGTTATTTCTTCGTATAACCCGATGTCTTACTATCTTGGGATGATATTCTTCAACCTTGGCGGGTGGCGTATTCGCTGGGGAGCACACCGAACTGCTTCTTGAAGCTTGCAGCGAAATGCGAGGAGCCGCAGAAGCCGGTGAGCTCGGCGATGTAGGAGAGTTTCTCCTTGCCTTCGCGTATCATCTCGGCGGCACGATTGAGCTTGTAGGTCTTGAAGAAGGCATTGGGCGTCTGGCCCGTCAGGCCCTTTACCTTGTAGTAGAGCTTCGAACGGCTCATCATCATTGTGCGGGGTAGCTGCTCCATATCGAGTTCGGCGTCGGCGAGATGCTCGGACATGTAGTCGTAGAACTTCTGCATAAAGTCGGCATCCTGGGGAGAGAGGGATGACTCGGTTTCGGTCTTTGGGACACTGACAGTGGTGACCAGGAGATGCTGGACGCGCTGACGATTGTCGAGCATGCTGCGGATGAGGGCGAGCAGATAAGCGGGTTCGAAGGGCTTGGTGACGTAGGCATCTGCACCGACGTTGAGACCTTCGATGCGTTCGTCGAGCGAAGCCTTGGCGGTGAGCAGGATGACGGGGATGTGGCAGTAGGCGACATCTTCCTTGAGAAGCTGGCAGAACTTCAGACCATCCATGCCCAGCATCATCACGTCGCTGACGATGAGGTCGGGCTTGAGCTGCGTCATGGCGGCGAGTGCTTCGGTGGCACTGCTTTGTGTGAGCACATTGTAGTTGCTGCTGAGGATGAGACGCAGGAAATTGAGGACTTCGGGTTCGTCGTCGACAACGAGCACGGTGGGCAACGAATCGTCGATGGCTGCCTCTTCGCTTGGTTCGGAAGGTGTCTCGATGTGCGTTTCGAGGGATTCGGCAGACGCATTGGAGGCATCTTCGGCACTTTGGAAGACGGCTTCGGCCATGGTGAGATTGATCTCGGACTCCTGGTATGCCTCGCGCACGATGGGGAGGGTGAGGACGAAGGTGGTGCCTTGTTCGGCATTGGTGTTGTGACGAGCGATGATGGTGCCGTGATGCAGACGAGCCAGACCGCGGCAATAGCACAGGCCGATGCCGGTGGCATTCTGCTTCATGGCGCCTTCGGAGGTCTGGTAATAGCGTTCGAAGATGGCTTCCAGCATATTGTCGGGGACACCGATGCCGGTGTCGCTCACTTCGGTGGTCATCAAGTCGCCTTCGATATGCACAGCGATGGTGACACTGCCGTCCTTGGGCGTGAACTTCAGGGCATTGGATAGCAGATTGCCGATGATCTTGTCGTACTTGTCGGGGTCGATCCAGACGGGATTGCTGACACCCTGCAGATCGACGTTGAGGGCGATATGACGTTCGCTGAATCCAATCTGATAGAGCTGGACAAGCTGTTGGATGATGGTTGGAACGTGGACGGGCTGCACGCTGAGGCGTATCATGTCGTGTTCGAGCTTATTGAAGTCGAGCAACTGGTTGACGAGACGCAGCAGACGACGAGTGTTGTTGGTGATGATGTCGAGAGCGTGCTTTTCGCCTTCGTCGCGACCAGCCTTGGAAATCAGCCCGTTGGCACCGGAGATGAGTGTGAGCGGGGTGCGGAACTCATGCGCCATGTTGGTGAAGAAGCGCATGTTCATGTCGCTGGCATAACGGATGGCTACCTTCTCGCGCAGGGAGTCACGAATGCGGCGACGACGCTGCAGGGCGCGCATCGACGCTGAGAAGGCCAATGCCAGCAGACCGAGAATGAGCAGCGGATAGATGATGTACTTGAGCCACCACGACTGCCACCAGGAGGGTGTGACGACGATGTCGAACGAGAGCGCCTGCAGGAGGTTGCCATTCTGGTCGTGCGACTGTATCTCGAGTGTATAGTTGCCCGGGAGGAGCTGGCTATAGGTGATGTCGGGCGTGAGTGCCCATTGCCAATCGCGGTCGAAGCCCTTGAGACGATAGATGATGTTGGGCCGGGAATAGTCGCCAAAGTTGAGTGTGGAGAGGCACAGACGCAGGCTCTCCATGTCGTGGGGAAGCGTGATGCGCTGGGGCTCGTTGTCGGAATCGGTCACGAAGGCATAGCCATGACCTCGGTAACCTGGGGTGAGGATGCGGCTTCCGACCAATACCTGCGAGAGCTTGAGCTGACGGCTCATCTGCGGGGTAACCTGCGAGGGGGAAAAGATGGTAAGACCCAGTTTGCCGCCAAAGACGAGCGTGCTGTCGGGGCCATAGATAGCGCAGCGTTCGAAGAACTCATCGCCCTGTACGCCGTCGGCTTCGTAGAAGGTGAGGAACTGACTGGTGGCAGGATCGAAGTGCGAGAGACCGTTGAGCGTGCCTATCCAGATGGTGCCGTCGTCGGGGTCGGCCAGCAGACAGCTCATGTCGTCGCACACGTTGGGCGCACGATGACGAGAGACTTCTCCTGTGGAGAGATCGAGCTTGAGCAGTCCCATGCCGAGGGTGGCAATCCAGATGTTGCCTCGGGCATCCTCGGTGAGATCGCGGCAGCTGAAAAAGCCAGGCTTGTCGAGGGGCAGGTCGTAATGACGTTCGGTCATCGTTTCGGGCGAAATAATGGAGATGCCACCCGATTGTGAACCGAAGATGATGCGTCCATCGGCCAATCGTTTGACGACATTGGCGCTGGAGAGATGGCTGAGCAGATTGCTGTATTGCCCGGTGACTGGGTCGATCGTGTAGCATCCGTTGGAACAGGCGGCCCATAGCCGTCCCGTCTTGTCCTGGCAGACATCATGGATGGAGGAACAGGGCAGCTTGTACTGGCTTACCACGGAGAGCTGGCCTTGCTGCCCCACCCGGCATTCGACGGCCTGACTGAGCCCAATGATGAGCAGATTGCCGCCCGCAAGGCTGACAAGGTGCGTATAGTTCGATATGGGCAAGGTCGAGGTGTTGAGTTCCACAATGCTGCCTTCACGCGTGCTGCTTGTGTAGATCCTTGTACGTAATAACAACAGGCAAATTCTCCCGTCGGCGAGTTTCGTAAGACTGGTGATGCCACGGTTGGCAAAGAAGCGGCTCAGGGGACCTGCTTCCGAGAAGGCGGAACGGCGAGAGAAATGAACGTCGAAGCCCAGACTGCGAGAGCAACACCATGTGTTCTGGCGCGAATCGATGAAGACCTTGCCGATCTGCGAAGTCTCCTGTTCGGGGAAAGCCTCCTCACGAAGGGAGAGATGGACGAGGTCGAAAATCTTGAAGCCGGGGACATTGCGATTCCTGATGATGAGACAAGTGTCCTGCAAATACGAGAGCTCCACTTCGTTTGGGTTGATGTGGCGGTTCACGTAGTCGGTTTCGGGCGTGTGGAGCAGCATGCCTGATGACAGGTTTATGCTCTGGTAGCCGTCGGACGTAAGCAGCCAGCACTCCTGATCATTGCGGCGCAACGGATATTCCCCCTTGAAGTCTAATGGGATTTGCTTCAAATGGTTGAGCTGAATGTCGAACATTTCGGCGGAATTGTTGCCTATGGCCCAGAAACACGAATCGTAATGGACTTGCAGAGAAATGAAGCTGGCACTGATCGGACGCTCGCGGACCACGCGTCGTGTGCGATGCTCCCAATCGATGCAGATGACGCTCAGACGCTCGTCGGAAAAACTGATGAAAAGGCTGTCGTTGAACTGCCGCAGCAGTCCACTGCTCTGGTTGAGCATCATGGAAGAAAAGTCGGGGAAAAGGAGGTTCGCCCCGTAGTAGGTCCTGACGATCATAACGTCGGAGTGCCCGGAGACGGGCTGCACGTCCAGGATGTCGTTGTTCTGGAGGCTGCAGGTGTCGGCAGTGGCAAAGACCTGCAGGTAGCGATGGCCATCGAATCGGTTGAGACCACGTTCGGTACCAATCCACATGTAGCCATCGGCACCCTCGCGCAGGGTGTGTACCTGACGACTGGAGAGATCGGTCTCGACTCGCAGGAAGTCGGATGCGGGCAGGTGATGATCAGCATCGGGCGATGTGAAGTAGCAAACTGCCTGGATGGCGACGAGGGCGAGAAGAAGCAGGAGGCAATAGATGATGCGGCGTGGAGTGAGTTGGCGCATCAGTTTTTCGGTATTTGTAGTCATAAGACGGGGCAATGTTAGTGATTTGCGCTGCAAAGATAACTGAAAAATCTTGTAATTGCAACTTTTCGGGAATAAAAAACCGAAAATCCACCAGCTGATTCACATCAACTGGCGGACGAACACAAAAAGCAGCTATTCAATTCGGCTGTTATTCTACTATCCAAGTGGCCGAGTCGTTGCCGTGAGCAGTACGTACCTCGACACGGTTTTCGCCCTTCTGGAGCGTGAAGTCGCGCCACTGAGCGGTGGCAAAGGCATCGGTCTTCTGCGTGCCCACGAGCTTGCCGTTGATGTAGAGTTTGACAGAAGGAGCGGTGGTGAAGACGATGATGTCGCAGAGGGCCTCCTTGCGCTGGGTGTAGTCCTTCGAGCAGAGGTGGACGGTCTTCTCATTCTTGTTCCAGTAGGCCTTGTAGGCATAGAATGCATCCTTGCGTACCTTGCGGTCGTGGCTTACCAGACCCTTGTCGTTCATATTGTTGGTGTCGCCCTCACGACGCATCGACGAGGCGAAGTCGAACATGTTCCAGACGAATGTGCCCCACAGGTATTCGCGTTCCTCGATCATTCGGATGTGAGCCATGTGCGAAGCCGTCTGCTTCTCCATGGGGTGCCAATTGCCACGGGCAGAAGCACGGGCATCGGAGCCATCGCTTTCGCGATACTGGCCTACGTGCTGACTGATGGCAGCGCCTGCGCCGTACTCGCTGATGCAGAGCTTCACGTCGGGGTGCTCGGCATGCCAGGTGTCGAAGATGGTGGCAAAGTCCTTGAAGGTGCCGTAGTACCAGCCTGCATACTTGTTCCAACCCATGAGGTCGGTGATGAAGTTGAAGTCACCTTCGAAGCAGGTGGCCGCGGTGGTCAGACGGCTGGGGTCGAGGGTGTGGGCGATGTCGTTGAGTTCGGCTGTCATTGAGCAATGGTCGTCGGGTACCTCATTGAAGAGACCCCAGCAGAAGATCGAGGGATGGTTGAAGTTCTGGATGATCATCTCGCGGAGCTGGAAACGGAGGTTTTCGTCCATCGAGTCCTTAATGTAATTGCAGATGAAGGGAATCTCCTCCCATACCAGGATGCCGCGACGGTCGGCCTCCTCGAACATGAAGTGAGCCTGTGGATAGTGGGCCAGACGAAGGGCGTTGATGCCCATTTCGCTCATCAGGTCATAATCGGCCAGGTGATGCTCCCTGGTCAGTGCAGCCGACACATCCTTCCACTCCTGATGGCGGCTGACGCCACGCAGACGGATGTGCTTGCCATTGAGGAAGAAGCCCTTGTCGGCATCAACCCAGAAGTAGCGGAAGCCTGTCTGTTCCTCGACGCGGTCGATCTCCTTGCCGTTGCGGCTCAGGGTGGTGACGAGGGTGTAGAGATAGGGGTCGGCGGTACCGTTCCAGAGATGCGGACGATCGATGGCAAGGTTGATGATGGCCTGGTCGTTGTTGATATAAGGAGTGGTCTTGCTGATGACGGTGTTGCCTTCGGCATCGAGCAGCGCTACGGTCACTTCGCAGCCCTTGTAGCCGCTCTTCGAGAGCAGATGCACTTCGGCCATCAGGTCGGCACGTTCCTCGGTGACGCGACGCTGGTGGAGCAATACGCCCTCGGAACCAAAGTAGAGAGGCGAGATGCAGGCATCCTCGTCGGTCACTTCGAGCCAGACGTCGCGGTAAAGGCCGCCGGGCACGTTGTAGTCACCACCTTGGGCAGCTACGTCGAAGCGATGGGCGTTGTTGCAGGTGACGGTGATGATGTTGTCCTTGCCGTAGTCCACGCGGTCGGTGAGTTCGATGGCAAAGGCATTGTAGGCGCCCTTATGTTCCAGCACGTGGGTGAAATTGACGTTGACGTCGGCCACTTGGGCGGCACCCTCAAACTTGAGGAAGATGCGTTTGCCCTTCCATGCCTCGGGCACTTCGAGGTGCTTCATGTACGAACCCTCGCCGCGGAAGTAGCCTTCGTCGCTCATGATGTCGTGCTCGTTAAAGGTGTGAGGGAGGTTGACCAGTGTGTCGCACTGCGGGATGCGGATGTTGGGATAGACGCCCCAAGGAGTGAATACGCCTTTCTTGAAGCCCCATTCCTGGTTGAAGGAGGTAACTTCGCGGGCCTGTAGGGTAGTGACGGATGCCAGACAGAGGAGGGCTGGCAAGAGGAGGTTCTTATAGGATTTCATATTGATGTCAGTTTTTTACGTTGAGTACTTCTACATAGGATTCGGTGAGGGTGAAAGGTTTCCAGGAGCCTTGGGTCGGGCCATTGGGATTGCCGTATTTGGCGAAGTTGGTCCAATAGTCCATCATACGCTCCGAGAGATCGAAGTCGGCGGGGGTGAAGGGACGCCAGCTGCGACCGAGGGTGTTGAACATATACCAGAGTTCGGCCGAATGGAAGGCACCTGCCTTGTCGGTGCCGGGGAGCTTGCGTGCGAAGAGATACTGATAGACGGGCTTCTGGCTCAGTGAGTCGCGGGCATAGCAGAAGGCATCGATCTGCTTGTTCTGCTGGGTGATGTCGTCGAGCGTGCAACCGATGAGGTACTCCACGTCGGCCACGGTGTTGTCCATCACGGCTTCGTCGAAGGTCTCGGGCAGCAGATAGCCATCGGCGTGAGGGGCGGCGATGCCCCAGACGGGAGCCTTCATCACCTCTTCGGGCGAAGCAGCACGCATGGCACTGAGGGTGGTCAGACCAATCTTGTTCATAGCCTCGGTGCCTTCCTTTACGTAGTCGCGTTCACCCTTTTTGCCATCGGACAGGAACTCGCCCACACCGCCTGCACTCTGAATGATGGCACGACGGATGAAGGGTTTCGAGAAAGGAGAAGCTACGAGATTCTTGATGCTGGCACCTCCGGCACTCTGACCCATTACGGTGATGCAAGCAGGGTCGCCGCCGAACTGTGCGATGTTCTCGCTCACCCACTGCAGGGCTTTGATCTGGTCGGCTAGGCCGTAGTTGCCCGACACGTGATGTTCGCTTTCGGCAGAGAGCGCTTCGTGGGGCAGGAAGCCGAGGACGCCAAGGCGGTAGTTGATGGTGACGAGGATAACACCACGCTTGGCCCATGCATCGCCATCCATGGGGCGGGTGAAGCCGTAGCCGCTCATATAGGCACCACCGTGTACCCACATCACTACGGGCAATTTGGCCTCGGGCTTGCCGATGGTCGATTTGGGAGCCCACACGTTGAGGTAGAGGCAGTCCTCGGAGCGGGTCCAGGCATCGTCCCAGTAGAACTCCTTGCAATAGAAAGAGGTGGGATTCTGCTGACGCTGAGGAGGGATGTTGCTCCAGGTATCGGCCACCTTGATGCCCTGCCAGGGTTTGACGGGCTGAGGCAGCTGCCAGCGAAGTTCGCCAACGGGAGGGGCGGCGTAGGGGATGCCACGGAAGAGCGCTACGCCAGGCTCATGACTGTCGATGCCTTGCACCTTACCGCCTTCGATCTCGATGACGGGAGTCTGGGCACCTGCTGCCGCGCTGAGCAGCAGCAGGATGGTGATGAGCAGATTGCGCATAGTTTTCGTTTTTTTTTGATTTGAGAATTATGCTGACAATTTATTTCCAGAGAGCATTCTGTTCGATCAGAGGATTGACGTTCAGTTCATCCTGAGGGATAGGCAGAACAGCATAACGGTCCATCCATCCATGATGGCTGTTGTTGACGAAGTATCCTACGTTGTAGCCCTGGACGTTCTCGTGAAGTTCGTTGCCGGTGTTGTCACTCTGGTCCCACAGACCATAGACGGCAGGGATACGCTTGCCCTTGTCCTTATAGACTTCGGCAATGATGCCCCAGCGAACGAGGTCGAAGTAGCGTGAGCCTTCGAAGCAAAGCTCTACGCGACGTTCCTTCTGGATGTCGGCGAGGGTGTAGTTGCCGGGCATGCTGAGTTCGCCTGCACGCTGCTTCACCTGGTTCATATAGTCGTCGCACTTGGCCTGATTGCCACCATGGGCGGGCAGGTTGGCTTCGGCAGCGAGCAGGAGCACGTCAGCATAGCGCAGGAAGACGATGTCCTGGCCGTACATGTGGCTGGTGATGCGTTCGTTGTCGCGGGCGGCAAGTTTGGTCATCATGATGCCTTCGGTACCATAGAAGCTTTTCTGCTTGCCGAGGCAGAGGGGCATCTGGACCATATCCTTATAGGGCATGAGCACCTGATGGAGACGTGCGCCATTTTCGCCTTCAAGCTCTACAAAGGTGTTGTAGAGGTCGATGGTGGCGTTGAAGTAGCCCTGGCTGTAGGTGTTGTTGATGAGGCCGGCGGCAGCTGCTGCCTTGAGCTGAGTCTGATCGACGTTGTTGACACGGAATCCCTGTCGATAGGTCATCCAAACGCGCACGAGGTTCTGGGCATCGAGGATGCGGTTGGTTTCGAAGAGGCTCTCGGTGCTGAAACGACCGTCGTTGTGGAACATGTCCTGATAGTGAGCCACATCGACAAGGGCGTATTTGCCAGAGTTGATGACGGCTTCGAGCATTTGGCGTGCATCGGCCCAGCGGTCGGTGCCCAGGAAGGTGCTTTCATAGACATAAACCTTGCCGAGCAAAGCCTGTGCTGTCTGCTTGGTGACGTTGACCACCTGATCGGCCACCGAAGACTTTTCGAGCAATGTTCCCGAGGCAATGGCCTCTTCGAGGTCTTTCTCGATTTGGGCAAACAGTTCGGCACGCGAAGAGACAGGGAACTGATAGTTGCCGTCGGTCACCTCGTTGAGGATGAGAGGAGCGTCTCCATAATAGCAAGCCAGGCGCAGATAGGTGAATGCACGGACTACTTTGGCCTCGTTGACGATGCGGTTCTGGAGAGAGGTGCCGCCGGTGCAGTGACCAATGAGCATATTGGCACGATAGACGGTGTTGTAGTAGGTTTGGAAGGCGTTCTTGACGTAAGAGTTGTTGGCTTCGAAAGTCAGTTCGTTGAGCTGTTCCCAGCTGGCATCGTTGCCGCGAGAACCTCCACCGGCGTAGCAGTCGTCGGAGATGGCCATTCCGAGGTGTCCGTCGTTGACGGGCCAGCTAAGTTCGAGGTCCTTATAGAGAGCCGACAGACCTTCGAGACATTCTTGGTCGTTGCTGTAGAAGGCTTCGGACGAAACTGCACCGTGCTGTACGACGTCGAGCTGGTCCTCACATGCGGTGAACGTAACCATGGCGCAGGCAATGCCTGCCAGTATGATCATATTTTTCATATTTAATTCAATTTACAGTTAACAATTAACAATTCAATTA
>JAEEGG010014984.1_pt1 | contig 16338 bp, 12 predicted proteins | sample 9134161 | NCBI WGS metagenome assembly JAEEGG01 (sample SAMN16246543, study PRJNA631951) | gut metagenome | biome: gut microbiome; feature: rumen; material: CR-attached | host: Bos | place: Iran: Karaj | collected 2018-10
TCGCCGGAACCGCGCGGCGAAAACGTCGTCGTGAGCGGCGGCGGCAACACCGCCAGGGACGCGGCGCGCGCCGCAAAGCGCGAAAAGGGCGTCAAGCGCGTCATGCTCGTGTATCGCCGCAACGCGCGGTACATGCCCGCGGACGAGGAGGAGCTTCTGCTTGCGAAGGAGGACGGCATCGAATTCTGCGAACTGCTTGCGCCGGTTGCGCTCGAAGACGGCAGGCTGCTGTGCAATATCATGAAGCTCGGCGAACCGGATGAAAGCGGCAGACGCGCGCCGGTCGAAACGGGCGAGACGGTCAAGCTGCCGTGCGATACGCTGATCGCGGCGGTCGGCGAAAAGATCGAAACCGGACTCTTTGCCCAAAACGGCATTGCGCTGACCGAGCGCGGCAAGGTCCGGACCGACGCAAACCTGATGACCGATCGCGAGAACGTCTATGTGATCGGCGACTGCAACCGCGGTCCCGCGACGGTTGTCGAAGGCATTGCGGACGCGCGCAAGGTCGCGGACGCGATCGTCGGCAAATATTCTTATGAAATCCCCGAAGAAGCGCATTCCTGCGAGGCGGCGTGCTTCGAGAAGCAGGCGATTCTGAAGGACTACGAGCAGGCGGAGAAGGAACACAACCGCTGTCTCAACTGCGGCACGGTCTGCGAATGCTGCGTGCAGGTCTGCCCGAACCGCGCAAACGTTGCGATCAAAGTGCCGGGCAAGTGCATGCCGCAGATTCTGCACGTCGACCGCATGTGCAACGAGTGCGGCAACTGCCTCGTGTTCTGCCCGTACGATTCCAAACCGTACAAGGAGAAGTTCACGCTGTTTTCTACCGAAGCCGAGTTTGACGGCTCCGAGAACAAGGGCTTCCTTCCGCTTTCGGAACGCGTCGTCAAGCTGCGGCTCAACGGCGTCCGAACGGTCGATCTCGACCGCGACGCGATCGATCCCGACGCGAAAGCGCTGATCGAAACGGTTTGGAAGGCGTATCATTACTTGATCGGCTGAACGCCGAAAGGAGAGCATATGGCGAGCTTTATCGTCAACGGACAGCCGGTCAGCTGTCCCGAAAACAAAAAACTGATCCGCTTTCTGCGCGACGACCTGCACCTGACGAGCGTCAAAAACGGCTGCTCGGAGGGCGCGTGCGGCACCTGTACCGTTCTGATCGACGGCAAGGCGACCAAGGCGTGCGTACAGCAGACCGACCGCATGGAGGGCAAAACGGTCGTCACCTGCGAGGGGCTGACCGCGCGCGAGCGCGAAGTCTACGCCTATGCGTTCACCGAGGCGGGCGCCGTGCAATGCGGCTTCTGCACGCCCGGCATGGTGATGGCGGCAAAGGGGCTCATTGACCGCAATCCCGATCCGACGCCTTCGGAGGTCAAGGACGCGATCCGCATGAACATCTGCCGCGGCACCGGCTACAAGAAGATCGAAGAAGCGATCCTTCTGGCGGCGCGGGTGTTCCGCGGCGGCGAGGACGTCCCGCATCGGGTGCTCAAGGGCATCGTGGGAGAGAACCTCGACCGCGTCGACGCGCCGGGAAAAGCGCTCGGCGACGCGAAATACGCGGACGATCTGTATCTGGACGGCATGCTGCACGGCACGGCGGTGCGCAGCGCGTATCCGCGCGCCCGCGTGCTGTCGATCGATACGTCTGCGGCAAAGGCGGCACCCGGCGTCGTGTGCGTACTGACCGCCGAGGACATCCCCGGAACGGTCAAGATCGGGCATCTCAAGCAGGACTACGACGTGATGATTCCGGTCGGGAAAATCACGCATTTTCTCGGCGACGCAATCGCGCTCGTCGCTGCCGAAACCGACGAACAGGCACGCGCCGCGGCGGCGCTGGTCAAGGTCGAATACGAGGAGCTTCCGCCCGTGCTCAATATGGCGGACGGGCTGAAGGACGAGATTCTGGTGCACGAATCGAACGGCACGAACGTGCTTTCGCATGAGCATCTCGTCCGCGGCAACGCCGACGAGGTCATCCGCAACAGCAAGTATGTCGTCACGCATCACTATTCGACGCCGCCCACCGACCATGCGTTTTTGGAACCCGAATGCGCGGTTGCCGTGCGCGAGGGCGACGGCATGCGCATCTTCTCCGGCGATCAGGGCGTCTATCAGACGCGCAAGGAATGCGCGCAGATGCTGGGGCTTCCGCAGGACAAGGTCCGCGTGACCGCGATGATGGTCGGCGGCGGGTTCGGCGGCAAGGAGGATATGAGCGTGCAGCATCACGCGGCGCTGCTTGCGTGGCACACGAACCGTCCGGTCAAGGTCGCGTTCACCCGCGCGGAGAGCATTCTTGTGCATCCGAAGCGTCACGCGATGGAGATGGACTTCACCACCGCCTGCGACGAAAACGGGTATCTCACCGCCATGAAGGCAACGATCGTGTCCGACACCGGCGCGTATGCGTCGCTCGGCGGACCGGTGCTGCAGCGCGCCTGCACGCACGCCGCGGGACCGTATAACTATCAGAACATCGACATCGACGGCAAAGCGATCTATACGAACAACCCGCCGGCGGGCGCGTTCCGCGGCTTCGGCGTCACGCAGAGCTGTTTTGCAACCGAGTGCAATCTCAACGAGCTGGCCGAGATGGTCGGCATCTCGGCGTTCGAAATGCGTTACCGCAACGCGATCCGCCCCGGACAGGTGCTGCCGAACGGACAGGTTGCCGACGAAACGACGGCGCTGGTCGAAACGCTCGACGCCGCGCGCCCGATCCTCGAACGCGATCCGAAAGCCGGTATCGCCTGCGCGATGAAAAACGCGGGCCTCGGCGTCGGCATCCCCGACACCGGACGCTGCCGCATCGAGGTCAGGGGCGGGGAAGTCCTGCTCCATTCGTCCGCGGCGTGCATCGGACAGGGCATGGGCACCGTGCAGACGCAGATGGCGGCGGAGATCCTCGGCATTCCGCACGATCGCGTGCGCTACTGCGTGCCGGACACCGCGCTTGCGCCGGATGCGGGCAACACGACCGCGTCGCGCCAGACGCTGTTCACCGGTGAAGCGGTCGTCCGCGCGGCAAAGCAGGTCAAAGAAGCGCTCGAAAAGGAGGGCTCGTGGGAGGCGCTCGAGGGGCGTTCGTTCCTCGGCGAGTACACCGGCGTCACCGACAGGCTCGGCAGCGACAAGCAGAACCCCGTTTCGCACATCGCCTACGGCTATGCGACGCATGTGGTCGAGCTCAACGACGACGGAACGGTCAAACGCATCACCGCGATTCACGATCTCGGCGTGGCGGTCAATCCGCGTTCGGCGGAGGGACAGATCGAGGGCGGCGTCATCATGGGGCTCGGCTATGCACTGACGGAGGATTTTCCGCTCAAGGACGGCAAGCCGACCGCGAAGTACGGTACGCTTGGTTTGTTCCGCGCGGACAAAACGCCGCCGGTCGAGGCGCGCCTTGTCGAAAAGGCGACCAAGGACGGACTTGCCTGCGGCGCAAAGGGCATCGGCGAGATCTGTTCGATTCCGACGGCGCCCGCGGTGCAGAACGCGTATTACAACCGCGACGGCGTGTTCCGCACCAGACTCCCGCTTCCGGACACCCCGTACAGCAGAAAGAAATGATGATTCATGAGACCGCCTTCGGGCGGTCTTTTGTTTGTTTTGTTTTCACAGAAATTACAATTTCATTACATTCGCGCCCCCGCATCCTGCGCGAAATATGGTACACTATAGGCAGAATCGGAGGTTTCTATGAAAAACAGGATTTTGGTGGTGGAGGACGACGCGGCAATCCGCGACGCGGTGCTTCTGAATCTGCAGTTTGCGGGTTACGAGACGCGTGCGTTCGAGGACGGAGCCGATGCGGCAAACGCGCTTGAGGACGATCACGCGTTCGATCTTGCGCTCCTTGACATCATGCTGCCGGGCATGGACGGATTCGAGCTGTTTTCCGTGATGGAGCATTATGGCATTCCGGTGATCTACATGACCGCAAAGACGGATTCGGCGTCCGAGATCAAGGGACTGAGGGACGGCGCGGAGGATTATATCGTCAAGCCGTTCGATCCGTTGACGCTGATGGTGCGCATCGAAAAGGTCCTGAAGCGCATCGGCAAGTGGAACGCCGTCTTTCGCGTGCGCGACGTCGTGGTCAATATCGAGACGCATACGGTCACAAAGGGCGGGGAGCCGGTCGTGCTGCAGCCGCTCGAATTCGACGTGCTGGTGATGCTGCTGCGGCATAAGAACATGACCGTCTCGCGCGAACGGCTGCTGAACGAGGTGTGGGGATTCGATTATCTCGGCGAGACGCGCATGGTCGACGTCAAGATCTCCGCGCTGCGGAAAAAGCTCGATCTGGAGGACGCCATCCGCGCAATCCCGAAGCTCGGCTACCGGTTGGAGGATCGATAGATGAAGCTGCATCAACGCATCACGCTGCTCGTTTCGATCGTGCTTGCGGCGGTGATCCTTGCGGTATCGCTGTCGCTGCTGCTCTATTCGCGTCAGACGATTCTTGCGATGACGACCGAGCAGGTCGAGCGCAAGGAACAGACGCTGCGAAAGTCCTTCTCCGAGATGGCGCGCTATTATGCGAAAGCCGACGACAGCGAAATCGTGCACGCCTCGCTGATCGATTACTGCTTCTCGCGCTTTGCCGACCAGACTGCCGTGCTGATGCACGACGGCGAACCGGTCTATACCGGCGTTTCGATCGATCCGTCCGCCTATCTCAAAAAGGACGACACATACCAAACGGAATACGACTCCGTCGCCTGCAAGGTACACGGGAAAAACCTGTTGATCGCTGGCGGCATGACGAGCATCGGCGCAGAGAACTATACCGTCTATATCGTGGAGGACGTCACGGACATCCACACCCGCATCCGGCGCATGTCGCTGATCTATGCGGGCGTCAGCATCCTTGCGCTCTGCATCGGCGCGGGCGCGGTCATGCTGCTGGTCAAGCGCAGTACGAAACCGGTTGCGGCGCTCTCCGAAGCCGCAAAGGAGATCGCCGACGGCGCGTACGAAAAGCGCGTGGACGTGCAGTCCGGAGACGAGATCGGTGCGCTCGGGCAGGACTTCAACCGCATGGCGGATGCGGTCGAAACAAAGATTTCGGAGCTCGAGGAACGCAACGAGCGGCAGCGCCTGTTCATCGGAGGCGTCACGCACGAGTTCAAAACCCCGATGACCGGTCTTCTGCTGCATACCGGGCTGTTGCGGCGCGCGAATCTCACCGAGGACGAGCGCGACGCGTCGCTTGCGCACATCGAAATGCAGACGGCGTGGCTCGAACGGCTGACGCAGAACCTTCTGAAGCTCTTTACCTCCGACGAGGCGATCGAACGCAGCGAAGTCGATCTGCCCGCGCTGCTTGAAACGGTCAGAGAGGGCGTCGAACCGAAGCTCATCGAGCGCGGCGCGTCGCTTTCGATCGCGTGCGAAACGCAGACGCTTCTCTGCAATCCCGATCTGATCCGTTCGCTTCTCACCAATCTCATCGTCAACGCCGCAAACGCCTACGACGCAAACGCGCCGGAAAAGCCGATCGCGCTGACCGTCCGCGGACAAACGATCTCGGTTGCCGATCGCGGCCGGGGCATCCCGAAGGAGGCGCAAAGCCGCATCTTCGAGCCGTTCTATCGCGTGGACAAGAGCCGCAGCAAAAAGCAGGGCGGCAGCGGGCTCGGGCTTGCGCTCGTCAAGGCGATCGCCGATGCGCACGGCGCGGCAATCACGGTCGAAAGCGAGCCGGACGTCGGCACAACGGTTTCGGTGACCTTTCCGTGATTTCCCGGCGCCCCTGTGTAAGGGGAGCTGTCGAGGGTACCGAGACTGAGGGGTTGTAAATCATACAATATTGTCAAAAACAACCCTTCCGTCTCGCTTCGCGATCCACCTTCCCTTGCACAGGGAAGGCAAGACTTTGTGAAAACCGGTTTCATTACAATTTCATTACAGTTTGGTGCGGATTTTTGCACGTTCGCGCGGTATGCTGAACGCAGAAAACAAAGGAGGCATTGTTATGAAAAAGCATGTGATCGTGATCCTTCTTGCCGCGCTTCTGCTTTGCGCCTGCGTACCGACGCCGGAGAAAGAGATCGTGGTGCAGAAGGACTTCGACCAAATGATCGAAAAGGCGAAGGAAACACCGGTTTCGGATACCGTTGTGCTTGAGGACGGTACGCAGGAATCCGGCGTACCGGCGGCGACGCCGCAGTACACGGACGCTCCGCGCTATGCGCATATCACCGAATCGTTTACCGGGCGGACGGACGCATTCAGGGTGGAGATCGATGCCGATGTGATCGTGCCGGATGGACCGCTGCCGATCGTTCGCGTCAAACCCGATGAATTCAACGCGGAGAAAGCGCAGCCGTACTTTGACGCCCTGTGCAGCGGCGAAGACTATTACCCGCGCGAGGAGTTGGAGACCAAGGAGAATCTCGAACGGCAGATTGCCGAGATGCAGGCGGAGGTGGACGCGGGACTGCCCTCGATGGATCGCGACGGACTGTCCGAAAAGGACGTGCAAAAGGAAATCAAGCATTGGAAGTCGCAGATCAAAGAGCTTCAGGAGCGTTGGAAGGTCGCAAAGGACAAGCCGGAAAACCCGATGCGCGTTCTTGCGGACTACGATTGGAGCAAGGTGCCGTCCTACTATCCGCTGGGCGTCTGGACGACCGACGAACAGGCGCAGTTTACGTTCCGTCTGGACGGTCAACAGGAGGAGAACGGGCACAAGATCCGGTTTGTCCAAAGCTCCGTCCTGTTCCATGATGCGCGCAAGAAGCCGAAGACCAAGGCGCCGTCGTATGAGTATTACCGGGATGTAACCGGACAAACGACGATTCCGACCGGAACGAAGCTTACGAAAACGCCGCTTGAGGCACAGACCGAAGCCGAACAGCTGATTCAGACGATCGGCGCAAAGGATATGGCGGTCGATCGCGTGTACCTGATGCGCGAATGCGTGCTGAACGAAGGAAACGAGGGCTATTGCATCAATTACCTGCTGCCGGAGGATTACGAGTATCAGTATCTCTATGAGGTGCGCTTCTGCCGCACGGTCAACGGCATCCCGGTGGTGAAGCCGACCTTCTTTGCGTCATCCTCTAACAACAGCGAGAACGGCGCCTATGCGCCGAGCTGGGAGTATGAGGAGCTGTATGTGCGCGTCAGCAGTGACGGCGTGTGCGAACTGTATCATCTGGCGCCGATCGAGACGGTCACTACGCTGGTGGAGGACGCGAAGCTGCTGCCGTTCTCCGATATTCTGGATATCGCGAAAAAGATGCTGCCGATTTTGCACGAGGACCAGATCGGCAGCGGCAATCGCGTTGAGTTTCGCATCGATCGCATCACGCTTTCCTTGCAGCGCATTGCGGAGCAGGACAACCTCGAATACGGTCTGCTGGTGCCGACGTGGAACTTCTGGGGCGTGGACCTTCGTATCGGCGAGGACGGCGTGCCGCACACGTACCTTTGCGGCGTCTTCAGCGCCGGAACCTGCGGCTATCTGCCCTTGCTTTCCATCAACGCAATCGACGGCACCATCATCGATGCAACAAAGGGGTACTGAGCCATGAAAAAACATATTTTCATCCTTTTGCTTGCATCCCTGCTGATTCTTTGCGCCTGCGTACCGACGCCGGAGGAACCGATCGTGATCGGAAAGGACCAGAGCGCCATGATCGAAAAGGCGGAGGCGGGCGGAGAATATGCCGCGTCGCCGAGCGATCCGGCAGCCGGCACGGACTGGGCAGCGCGGCTCGGCACGCCCGCGCGGTACGAAACGTCACTCGTGAGCGCGGGCGGCAAGCTGACCGTCGAGGTGGATGCGCCGATCGAACTGCCCGACGTCGAGCTGCCGGTCGTGAAGATCGAGCCGTATCTGTTCACCGATGCGGATGTGCGCTGCTATGTATCGGCGCTTATCGGCGACGATCCGCAGTGTGTCGACGATCCGTGGGACGAATCCCTGCGCACCAAGAAATCGTATGAAGCTGAGATCCTTCGGCTAAAGGATATGCTGGAACATTGGAACGAGTATGGAAATTATGTCTATGGTGAGAATTTCGGAACCAGAGAGAACTTCGAGAAGTACCTTCACGAGATGATGGCAAAGGCGGCGAACGCGCCGGAAAAACCGGAGACGCATGCGCCGACCTACGAGTGGCAGAAATGGAACGTCTGGACGGAGGCGGGAAAGCAGGAGACGGAGGACAGCTATCTGACGCTGCTCACGGTCAACGAAGATCTTTCGCAGTCGAGACTGGATATCAGCCGCAGTTCGGAGTTCGGGCGCTGCGACGTGCGCTACAATCGCGACGCATACGAAAACCTCCCGCTGGCGGTCGATTCGCGGACATGGCAAAACGAGCTTTCGATCGGCGAGCGGGACGCCCGTCATACGGCCGAGACCGTCCTGAACCAAATGGGACTCGATCATCTGGTTTGCGTCCTTGCAAAGCCGACGCGCATCTATCCGGGCGGCATTGCGCGCGAAGGGAATCCCTATCACGCCTGTTGGGTGCTCGTCTTTATGCCTGCGGTCAACGGCGCGGCGGCGACCTATACCGAACAGACGCGCACCGAGCCGAGCGACTACGCCCGCGAATGGGAAACCGAATACTGCGCGGTGTGGGTGGACGAGCAAGGCGTTGCGGGGCTGAACTACCGCAATCCCTGCGTGATTCGCGAGATCGCGGTGCCCGCGGCGACGCTGCTGCCGTTCGATAAGATCAAAGAGATTTTCGAGAAGATGGTGCTGATCGTGGACAACAACGCGGATCCCGGCGGCTATGAACTGCATTACCGCATCACGTCGATTCGCCTGGGATTGGTCAGCATCCCGGAACAGTATGGTACGGGCGGGCTTCTGGTGCCCGCGTGGGATTTCATGGGCGTGCTCGAGTCGGCGGATTCTCAAAAATACGCGACCGACGAAGCCCGCTCATTCCTGACGATCAATGCCGTCGACGGCAGCATCATTGTGCGCGGATGACGGAGAAAGGACAATACCGTGAAAAAACAGACTGGTTTGATATTGCTGCTTGCGGCGTTCCTGCTGCTCTGCGCCTGTGTGCCGACGCCGAAGGAACCCGTCGTGATCGGCAAGGATCAGAGCGCAATGGTCGAAAAGGCGCAGGAAAAGCCCGCCTATGCGCAAACGGAAGGAACGGTCGACTGGCTTGAACGGCTCGGCGCGCCCGCACGGTACACGGCGACGCTGACGAGCAACGGCGGGCGGCTGAAGGTGGAAGCGGACGCGAAGGTGATCGTGCCGGGCGGCGAACTGCCGATCGTGTTTGTGACGCCCCGCAGCTTTTCGGATGAGGACGCAGAGCGGTTTATGAAGGTGCTTTTGGGCGACGATCCGAAATGCCTACGGCCGGAGGACGAGAACCGTACAAAAGCGATGTACGAACGGCAGATTCTCGAATGGAGCTACGCGCTCGACCATTGGGAGGAGTACGGCGCCTCGGTCTGGGACATGTACGACACAAAGGAGGAGTTCCGCGAAGCGCTGCAAGGGCTGATGGAAAAGGCGGCAGACGCGCCGGAAACGCTTGAGACGTTTGCGCCCGTCCTTGCATGGGAGCCGATCCTGTGGCAGACCGAAGCGGGGCAGAGAGCCTACGGGGACGAGAGTATGCACTTTCTGACGCTGAACGCGGACGGAACGAAATCGTCCCTGAGCATCACGAATGGCGCGGACGTTGCGCGCAGCGGCGTTCATTACTGGCGGGACAGCGAAGGTCTTGCGGATCAGCTGGAGGACGTGGACGGCGGACAGTGGCAGAACGAACTGCAGATTTCGGAGGAGGAGGCCCGCGCCGCTGCGGAAGCGACGCTCTCCCAAATGGGGCTCGGTCATCTGGTCTGCGCGTTCGGAAAATTCATCCGCTGCTACCGCATGAACACCGTTCGCGAAGACGCTCCGTACCAATCCGGCTGGATGCTCGTATATACGCCCGCGGTGAACGGCACGGCGCTGACCTATACGCTCCGGACGGGCGTCGACAACAACGACTACAATCGCCGCTGGCAGTATGAACGCTGCTATCTGCTCGTCGACGAAAAGGGCGTGGCGCTGCTGCATTATTACGACGCCTGCACCCTGGACAGCGTCATGGTCGAGGCCTGCACGCTGCTGCCGTTTGAAAAGATCGTCGAGATCTTTGAGAAGATGGTGCTGATCGTCGACAACGACGCGGATCTGTACGACGTTGACCGCACCTACCGGATCACGTCGGTCCGCCTCGGTATGACGAGCATTCCGGCAGAAAACGGAAACGGCGGCTTTCTGGTGCCGTGCTGGGACTTCATGGGCGACGAGTACGCCGCGGAGGAATTCCCGGAAACGTGGAAACGTACGGGCATGACGCAGGACGGCAGCTTTTCGTATCTGACGATCAACGCGATCGACGGCAGCATCATTCAGCGCGGGCATTGAGGAACAGGAAGAAAGGGAAAACCATGCAAAAATACATGAGGAACAGGAAGAAAGGGAAAACCATGCAAAAATACATATGGATGATATTGCTGCTTGCGGCGTTACTGCTGCTTTGCGCCTGCGTGCCGACGCCGGAGGAACCCGTTGTGATCGGCAAGGACCAGAGCGCAATGGTCGAAAAGGCGCAGGAAACGGCTGCACCGGAAACGACACCCGCGCCGGTGGTCGAACACGTCCGGGAGACGTTTTCAGAGCACGGCGTTTCCGTTGAGACGGACGCGACGGTTGTGATTCCGCAGAGCGAAATGCCGATCGTGCGCGTGCACGGCGTCGATTTTTCGCAGGAAACGGTCGACCGTTTCTGGGACGTGCTGATCGGCGATACGCCGATGTATCCCGTCGCACCGGAAACGAAGGAGGACCTTGCAAACCGGATTGAGGACCTGCAAAGGGGCATCGATGAACTGGAAGAACGGAAGGCGAGCGGTGAAAGCATCGACGAAGAAATGCTTTCGGACTGCCGCGAACAACTGGAAGACGAGAAGAAACGGTATGCAGCTGCGCCGGACGACGGAACGGTGCTGTCGATCGGACCGCGTCTCACGGTCCGCGACGACGGCGTGACGATGCTGACGGCACTGGAGAATCCGTACGGAGAATGGTGGAAAAAGGACGGCAAGTGTTTTACCGTTCTGAATAACAAAAAGTCGCCTTACGGAAAGAACAAGCCGCTGCAATTCGATGCAACGCTGTCCTACCGGTACGTTTATTCGGATGAAGAATACTATGAAGATGCGCTCGATCGCGAGCCGGTTGTCGATACAGACACGGTTCCGGACGGCTTTACGCTTACGATGACGCCGAAGGAGGCGATGCGGAAGACGGCGGATTGGATCGAAACGCTCGGCGTTCCGTTCATCCCGATCCGTGTCACGGCGGTGCGCAGCGAAACAAAGCGGCAGGCGTATCTGGTCGATTGCGCGCGAACGGTCAACGGCGTGCCGTTGGCGGTCATGGACGGATACAGCCGTCAGGAACCGGAAAATGCGATCGCCGTGGACTGGCATTACGAACGCTTTCAGGTGCTGATTGCAGAGGACGGGCTGTTGTCTCTCCGGTGGGAATCGCCGATCGAAGCGGATGAAACAGTGGTGGAGACGTCCCGTTTGCTGCCGTTCGACAGCGTGACGGAGGTGTTCCGCAAAATGATGACGATCCGGTATACTTCCGATTTTGCGGACCGGACGGAGGTATTCAAGATCAGCGAGATCCGATTGGAACTCGTGCGTGTACTCGAACAGAATGCGCAGAATTCCGGTCTGCTGATTCCCGTTTGGTGCTTCTACGGTACGCAAAAAACGGATGCGCCGAATTGGCACGACACCGAGACATACGGCTGCCAATTGATGATCAACGCCGTCGACGGAAGCATCATCGATGCCGAGAGAGGATATTGAGAATACAGCCGGAGGGAAGACCTCCGGCTTTTTCAGCTCCGCACCTTCTTTTCGAGAAATGCGACGGCGTAGTACATCAGCGCGGCGAGCACGCAGAGGATCGTCACCGACGCCATGACGAGGTCGAGCTTGAACACCTGCCCGCCGTAGACGATCAGGTATCCGAGTCCGGCTTTGCTGACGAGGTATTCGCCGACGATCACGCCCACCCAGCTCATGCCGACCGAGATCTTCAGCGCCGAAATCAGGTCCGGCACGCCCGCGGGCAGGACGACCTTTGTAAAGATCTGCAGCTTCGTTGCGCCGAGCGTGCGCATCAGAAGCTGTTTTTCGTCGGTCGCGGCAAGAAAGCCGTTCAGCACCGTGACCGTCGTCACGACGAGCGAGACGAGCACACCCATGACCACGATCGACGCCATGCCCGCGCCGATCCATACGATGAGGACCGGACCGAGGGCGATCTTCGGCAGCGCGTTGAGCACGACGAGGTACGGATCGAGGATGCGGTTGAGCTTCGGAAGCCACCACAACAGCACGGCGATCAGCGCGCCGAGCGCGGTGCCGAGCAGAAAGCCGAGTACGGTTTCCGAAAGCGTCGTGCCGATGTGCAGCCAGAGCGAGCCGTCCGCATACAGCCTTGCGATCGTCGCGATCACGCGTGAGGGCGAGGACAGGATGAACGGATCGAACCATCGAAGGTCCGCGCCGATCTCCCAGAGAAGCAGTACGAAGAGCAGAATGCCGATCTGCGAAAGCCGGACGTGCCGCGCGTCCCTGCGGATCAATTTCAGATAGCGCGCGTGCGCGTCGGAAACGGGTTTGATTCTCATGGCTGCAATTCCTCCCAGATGCGGTCGAAATAGTCGTGAAACGTCGCCTGCCTGCGCCGTTCGAGCGGCGGCATGGAGGCGGGAAAGCCGATCGGAATCTCCGCTTTGAGCGCTGCGGGACGTGCGGAAAACACCGCGACGCGGTCCGCCATCGAGACGGCTTCCGAGATGTCGTGCGTGACGAGGATCGCGCTCTTGTGTTCTCTGCGGATGATGCGGTAGACCTCGTCGGAAAGGTTCAGCCGCGTCTGATAATCGAGCGCGGAAAACGGTTCGTCCAAAAGCAGCAGGTCGGGTTCCAAAGCGAGCGTTCGGATCAGAGCCACCTTCTGGCGCATGCCGCCGGACAGCTGCTGCGGCTTGTAGCTCTTGAAGTCCCCGAGCCCGTAGGTGTCGAGCAGGTGCATGGCGTTCGCCCTGCTTTGTTCGGTCAGCCGGTGCTGCACCTCGAGCCCCAGAAGCACGTTTTTTTCGACGGTCCGATGGTCCAGAAGGTGATCGCGCTGCAGCATGTACCCCATGCGCAGATCCGGCTTTTCGCAGCGGATCGTGCCCGCGCTCTGCGGCAGCAGTCCCATGATCAGCGACAGCACGCTTGTCTTGCCGCAGCCGGAAGGACCGACGATCGCAAGGAATTCGCCTTCTTTGATTTTCAGGTTCAGATCCCGTATAGCAACGGTTTCGCCCGCGACCGTCTGATAGGCGAGCGAAACGCCGGTAAGTGTCAACAGTTCGGATTGCATCGATTCTCTCCTTGTTTTGCCGATACGGTATCGTATTCCGATTTGTTCCGCCGCGTTCCGTCACGGTTTTCGATCGGGCTGCGTATGATAGGGGTAAAGGAGGAGGATTCGTATGCGCTGTTCCTGTCAACGAAAGTACAGAGCCAAACGCCTCTTTGCGATCGCCTGCGGGGCGGCCGTTCTGGCGCTGCTGTTCTATTGCGTGCCGTGGTGGGTGTTTCTGATGATCGGCGTGTTCGCGCTGCTGCTTGCGGTCTGGAAGATTCTGTCGGACGGATAATTAACCGTTTGTTCACCAACCGGCATGCGAAGCTGTGGTATACTGTATTTGTATCGGTATACTCGGAGGCAGCTATGCGCAGGCTTTGGAAGAACAGACCGCTCATCATCGCATGGATCGCGATCGTGCTGTTGATCGTGCTGGCGGCGTTCACGGCGTTTCGCCGCGGCGCGGCGCCGGTCGACGGCTTGTTCCGCAATGCCTCCGCGCCGGTCATGGGCGTGCTGCACAACGCGCAGGCGCGGGTGCAGGCGTTCTTTGTGCGCGTATTCGATCCGAACGGCGTACAGGAGGAAAACGACCGGCTCAAGGAACAGCTGCTGGAGCAGCAGCAGAAGCTGGCGCTGCTCGACGAGACGGAAAAGGAAAACGCACGGCTCTCGGAGCTTCTGAACTTTGCGCAGGCGAACCCGAAGATGCGCTATGTGACCGCGTCGGTCATCGGACGCGACAGCAATCCGTATCTGGATACGATCACGCTGAACGTCGGCACACGCAGCGGCGTCAGCGAAAAGATGGCGGTGCTGACCGCGGACGGCATCGTGGGACGCGTGGTCGAGGTCGGACCGAACTGGTGCCGCGTCAAGACGATGTGCAACGACGAAATGCGCATCAGCGTCATGGTACAGCGCACGCGCGACGAGGGCATGCTCGGCGGGTTGTACGAGGAGGACGGCATCCTGATCGGGCTGAAACTCTACTATCTGCCGAACAAGGCGGATATTCAGGTCGGCGACACCATCCGGACAAGCGGGATCGGCGGCTTCTTCCCGAAGGGACTGTACGCGGGCACGGTGCTCTCCGTCAACGAGGACGGAAAGGGCAACTATGACGCGATCGTTTCGCTCGACGTGGACTTTCTGCATATCGAGAACGCGCTGATCGTCGTCGGCGTGGATGAGGCGGTCGAATGAAGCGGTTCTGGATTCTCATTCCGGCTGCGGCGGCAGCGATCCTTCTGGACAGCTTTCTGTTTCCGAACCTGTCGCACAACGGCATCCGCCCGCTGTTCGTACTGGCGGCGGCGCTCGCCGCGGTCGCGTCGACCAAGGTGCAGGACGGCATCCTGATCGCGCTGATCGGCGGGCTTTTGACCGATCTCTTTACCAATCCGTATCTCGGACTGTCCGCGGCGGCATATCTTCTGGCCGTCGTGATTCTGTATGGCTTTGTGCGCAAGAACCGCCCGAAGCTGCCGCTGCTGTTCGTGTTCACGCTGATCGCGTGCGCGGCGGCGGAGGCGCTGATCTTCGGATTCTCGCTGATTCTCGGCGCGCGGTTTTCGATTCCGAACCGGCTTTTGACGGCGACGCTGCCGTCGCTGATTCTGGAAGCGCTGGCGGTGCTCCCGCTGACGGCGCTGTTCGGCAACGCGGGGAAAGGGACGTTTGATCGCAGATGAAACGCGGCGAAAAGGGAAAGCTGAATACGCGCATCTGGATCCTGATCGGGATCTTTCTTGTGATGCTCGGCGTTCTGCTGATCTTTCTGGACAAGCTTGCGATCCGCGAGACCGAGGCGTATTCCGCGGCGGTGCAGCAGACGACCGAGGTCGTCACCTATCAGTCCGGCAACCGCGGCACGATCACCGACCGCAACGGCAAGGTGCTTGCCTATGACGAAACGACCTACAACGTGCTGTTCTATCGCGATCCGAGCAACCGCACGCCGGTCGACAGCGCGCGCTATACGCATTCGCTGATCGAGGCGATCCGCATCATCGAGGAGGGCGGCGGCTCGGTCATCGACACGTTCTATATCGTGATGGACGCGGACGGCACGTTCCGCTACGATTTCCGCACGCAGAGCGAATCGGTCGCCGAAGCGAGAAAAAAGAACTTCGTGACCGCTTGCAATTTCTCGAATCCCGAGCGGACGGCGGAGGAAGCGTATCTCATCCTGCGCGAATCCTGGTGCATCCCCGACGACATGCCGTTTGACGAGGCGAAAAAGATCATGTCGATCCGGCAGGAAGCCGTCATGAACAGCTACCGCGCGTTCGAGGGTGTGCGCATTGCCTACGACGTATCGCTTGCGGTCGTCACCGAGCTCGATATGGCGAGCGAGCGGCTGACCGGCATTCTGACCGAAAAGAGCAGCTACCGCATCTATCCGTACGCAAACACCGCGTCGCATATCGTGGGGTATCTCAGTAAGCAGGTCACGCGCGACATGACTTCGATCGGCTATTCCTACAAGGACTTCGAGCCGTTCGATCCGTCGAAGAAGGAGACGAACAGCATGCTGGCGCTCGGCTATGCGTACAGCGATCTCATCGGCGTCGCGGGCGTGGAAAAGACGATGGAGCCGTACCTGACGCCGCATCTGTACGGGCGGCTCGGCACGACGACGATCCTCAAGAACAAGCGCGGCGCGATCGTCGAGGTGCTCGATTCCACACAGCCGACCGACGGCATGAACGTGCAGCTTTCGATCGACATCGATCTGCAGCAGGTCTGCGAAAAGGCGCTCAGGGACAACATCGAAGCGACGCGGCAGAAGCAGGAACAGCGCATTGCGTCGGACCGCGCGCGCTACGAACGGCTGACGAACGGAAAGATCGATTCGATCAAGCGCGCGGAGACCGGCGCGA
>JAEEGG010014989.1_pt1 | contig 16334 bp, 16 predicted proteins | sample 9134161 | NCBI WGS metagenome assembly JAEEGG01 (sample SAMN16246543, study PRJNA631951) | gut metagenome | biome: gut microbiome; feature: rumen; material: CR-attached | host: Bos | place: Iran: Karaj | collected 2018-10
TCTAAACACCTAACAGTATCTGGCAACATCTCATTCATCAAATCATTCAATTGCTCATATGGTTTCCGCCTTAATACTGTCGCTGTGTCGCAAATTTGGAAAACAGAGTCTACGCTTCCATCATACTCACCCCAAGAGCTGAATTCATATTCCCTAACATGTTCAACGATGCCTGCTTTCACTGGATTTTGGTGAATGTAGCGAAGCAAAGTAGTGAAGTAAGACATGTCATTTACCGGCTCTGACTTGAAGCGTTCTTTGAACAGATGACCATCGCGACCGTACTTCCTGTTATAATAATACACATAAGAGCCAGCAATGCGCTTAATCGTCTCACCTACCCTTTCCTCACGCTCACGAATCAGTAAATGAAAGTGGTTTGACATAAGGCAGTATGCATAATAGGTACAATTAATACCTGATGAAGAACCATCCTCATCATAATGGACACGCATACGATCGAGAGTTGCAATGAATTGATAATAGTCTTCAGGCTCTTCGAAGATATTCTGATGATTAATGCCACGCATCATCACATGAAATATACCAGTGCTAGATTCCTTTCGCGCCTGCCTTGCCATAAATACAATTCAAGTATGCTTATCGTGTCAATTTAAGCAGATGCCACTGACCTGTCCCCTGGCATCTTTTTACTATCGCTACTTTCTCATTAATATCAGACGGTGCCCCAATCATAATATGGAATACTTTAGCATTATACATTCTATTTTCTTTTTTTCTTATGTGAAAATCTGTATTTTGCCTTACTCTTTTGCCTTATATCTCTTAGCGTTTTCTGTTTATTGTAATATTTCGGAGAGTCAACATTGCAGAATAACACGTCTGTATCAGGTGACAGGTAACTCTCAAACCCATCAGGATTAACACGTCCTCTCAAACCAAGTTTGAAAGTACTAAGTTTATTGAAATTCACATCCATATGGTCAATTGGATGAATTCGCTGATTTTTCGATTTCAGGTCATGGTCATATCTAACATAGCAAGGCTCAGCTAGCATCAAAATGTTCATCACCTTATATGTCTTATCACTATATGTGTCATCAAGGACCACCTCATTATAGGATTTCCCTTTTTCAGCAACAGGCCCATTCTTCTTGTCAGTCATATCTTCCTTAAAAGATATACACTCTGAAAGCGTTACGTCATCAAGGATATTGCTTGCTTCGTAGTATATAGATACTTTGCCACTAACTTTGTCAGAATATATCCTAAAGGGGAAAAATATTGAGAAAAACTTGTCTCTTGCAAGAAATACATACGCTCTATTTCTGAGGTTTTCTTCGACTACCCTTAGGAATGGAGTTGACACTTTTTCTTTTTCCTTGGGGTTTGGTATATATTGCTTATCCTCATTGACAAGAAGTCTGCAAATCATCAGGATCAGATAAACATAGTCCAATCTGTTTGATATGTCTTTTGGCAATTTGTAATTCTGGTCAATGATTCTTTCAACGCGAATGGGTCTAGACATTATCCTTTAGAGTTTCAATGAGGGTTTGCAACTGCTCATCAGAAGTATCGGACTTGATATTTTCAAGGGTAGATACGATTTTCCATTTAACATCATCTGCAATTTCATATAATTTGCAGATCTTTTCTATTCTCTCTCTTAGTGACATCGCATGATGTTGGGTGTCTATGTGTAATCTAATCCTTTCTTGCTCGTTTGCACTTGGGATGTCAACGGTGATACAGTTGTCATGCATGACAGATTGCGCACCTTTAATTATCTGTTCCGAAAATCCATTATCCTCAATATCTGCAACCAACAGATAAGATCGTATGAACGAGCGGGTAAGCATTGTATAAAGCGTGTTGCGATATTTGTGGTCAGGTATTATCTTTCGGGTATAGCAGATGACAAAAGGAAACTCTAGACCTTTTGCATTATTTCTGTTAGTGATAAAAACCGAGCCGTTTTCTTTTTGTTTAGTTTCGTATGCGATATTTGTATCTAACTGTAGATTATGAGCGAGAGCCTGCTCTACCTTTGGAGCTAAAGAGTAGATATATTCATCTGAGTCTACAAATATCACAGCAATGTCACTGGCTTCAACGCTGCTAAATTCTTGTTTTATGTTCCTGAAGAGTTTAACCACATCTGATGGGACATCCTTAGTCTTGTAAAACTCCAAGCATTTGAAATTCTCATCCACATCCTCGAACCTTCTGATAGGTTCTCGTGTCAGCATGTATTTGCCATTTGATTCATTGACTATATAGCCACATTGCTCCCATTCGTTTTTTGTAAGCCACCACAACTTCGTATCTTCAAAAAGCCCCATGCCCAAAGCATGCGAAAACATAAGAGTCCTTGGATCTGTTCGGTAACAGTTGCTTAACATGAAGTTAGGCTTTGTTTCACCTTCATGTTTCTCAAATATAGACTGGAATACATCACCGGCTTTGAACACATTCTTTTCTGTAACCAACTCACATAATTCAAAAAAAGGTTTTTCAAAATCCTGGCTTTCATCTATAAACATATAGGTAAAAGCAAAATCCATCTTTTCTTGATCTTTATATTCCTCCTTTATACTACGGATAGCAAATTTGCATGCAGCATTAAAGCTGCCAGCCTCTCTGAAACTTAAGAAGGTGATACCGTAGAAATCACAGATATATCGATATGCCCCAGAATTAGGACGTCCGTGAGACCCCCATGCGTTAACACATAATATTCGCTTAGAGTCTATCTGCTGGTCAACCCTCATGAAGTTGAAGAATTCTGGTATCCTTTTCTTCATATCAGTTGCAAGAACCCTATTGTGACAAGTAAAACACATTACTGAATGGTCGTCTTGTACATACAGATCTTTCAACTTATGTAGCAGCAACTCCGTTTTACCTGTTCCGGAAAGACCTTGAACGGTAATTGTTTTGTCTCCCGTTTGTAAGTCTTCATATATAAAACGAGTCTGTTGCCCGTCAAAAAGTTGTATTTTCTGCTTGACCTTAGCTACTAAGTCAGCAGGTTCCTCTACAGATATATGTGAAACATCATTAATGCTGCCAATAAATAGCGATACTATCAGGTCAGTCTTACGTTGTTCCGCCGGTGATACAGCAAGTTCTTTCTCAAAGAAATCTTTAATAGACGTGATGTCTTTTAGTTCTTTTTCGACAATACAATTTCTCCATTGCCTTGGCCTTCCTATTTTTTCTTTGTACCCATATTTGTCACTGAGTGAAGCAATATCCTCCAGAACATCTTCTTCATAGTTTCTGAAACCTTCATCTTCTTTATTTATCCCAATAAAGGCTATCTTATTCCTTGGTGATAATACGATTAAACCACCCTTAAATATATATTTATATTTATTGTCTGTTAGTGGCCCATGCAAAGCATACACTTGAAGTCTTGCTTCATTTGCGTAAGCATGAAGATTCTTAAGGAAGTCCTTGTTTTGTTGGTTTTCTTCTACTTTCGAAAAGAAATATTCATTCATGACATTTCGTTATTATGTAAGCTTATTACCAGTATCTCTAGATTATCTCTCCTGCATAATCCATTTTCTTTCCCAGCACAGTGCAGAATATCATCTGTATGTCCTTGATGAAAGAATAGTGGCGGTAATAATAGCAGTTCAAGCGCACCTTATCGGGATAGATGACGTGGTCATTATACCATACCGCCAACTCTTGGTCCGACATATTGTCAATCTCCTCCTGCGGAAGACATCTGCCCTCAGACATTAGCCTTCTTACATCTGCAAGCATTTCATCCTCCAACCTATATTTCAGGGTTGCAGGCCCTGTAATGCCGGGACGCAGTTTTAGTACATCACGGTCATCTCCTACAAGTTTATCTGCATACCCAGGTACATCAGGACGAGGACCAACAAAACTCATGTTACCGATGAGCACATCCCACAGTCCTGGCAACTCATCCAACTTATAATGCCTTAGGGTAGCCCCTAATGGCGTAATTCTCGAATCCCCCGCCACAGAGACCGTCGAGCCATTATGCCTTACCGTCATAGTCCTGAACTTATGGCAGTCAAACAACCTGCCGTCCTTTCCCACTCTCTTCTGAACAAAGAGTGCAGGACCTCCCGGCATCTTCACTTTTACCAGTATTGCCACTATCAGCAATACTGGCCATAGAAACAATAATCCTATAAATGAGACAAAACGGTCGAATATATATTTTAGTATCATAACAAAATCTCTTATTCATTAACTAAAAGTATCCCTTCTACCTCATGTGGGACAAATGGACCTTCCTTGCATTCAAAAAGGACACTTCCTGGCTCCACGCATTCCACATTATGCCACACATTCTTTGGGATATCAACGCCATAACTACCTTCCTCTGGACAAAGGACTACACTCTCATCCACAGAACCATCATCATTATAGGTATTCACGCGAACCTTGCCACGAAGTAGCACAAACGACTCGTCTTTCGTCGGATGACGATGTATCTCAACCTTCGTTCCTAGCTCTACGGCATTCAGGAATCGATGGCAAATATCATTCAACGATTGATGGAAGTTATAGTTCATCCTCAGACGAGGAGACTCATTAGCCTGAGCAGTGATTTTATCTAATAATGTCGTATCAATTATCTTCATTACTTGGTAATCATTAAGGTCAATGTTATCTTACAGCTCCGCTGTCAAAGATACCCTTTCCTTTTCCTCCATCCCCAGTGCCACAACTTCCAGAATGGTGACCACAGCACTTCTGACGGATAATAGCTTACAAACCGCAGGTTTCGCTTTAACTGTACGAATCCACGTTTAAATTTTTTGTTCTTATCTATTCGAAGCATTCGGTCATCATACTGACCAAAGTTGCCTGCCGTCATGATCTCTGATAACAAGTACTCACCATGTCGTTTATTCACAACACATAGCAGATACTCTTCTTTCATGCCAAAGCACTCCTTTAATATCCACATGATACCACCAACAAATGACAACATTTTCAGTGACCCCAATACAGCAAAGGCATCTCTTCGTTGATTTACAGATGAACTCTGCAATATAAAATAATAATCCATCAACTGCCTTAAGCCTATTCCCTCAGAGAAGATATGACGATAGATGTGAACTATTGAGAACACGAGGTCAAATTCAATAGTCGTATGGGTAAAACCAACTTTAGCATCTTTATTATCGAATTGTTTTTCAGACTGTTCCTCGAAGAACTTTTGAAGTTTCTTGTTTGTAGAAGGATTATACATCCATGAAGGCAAAAAATGCACCTCTACAGGCACATCTTCAAAGAAATCGATATCCGAATGCTTTATATCAATATGTCCTACATGATAATTCTTACTCTTAGCAAACCTTAGAATATCATCCCTAACTCCATCCACCCATACATCAATATCGCCACATTGCCGATAGTTTGGGTGGTCATAATAAAGTGCAGTGCCTTGCCCTTTGAGAACACAACTACGATATCCGTGTTCTTTAAATAATTCACACAGTTCCTTCGCCCTTTGGTTTTGCAGTTTATTTTGCGCTATAGTCTGCTGCTGAATACCAATCCATTCATATAACAAACCCATTGGAGGCTTCTGTGAACTATCCCTTTCGATAATTCTATTCACGCCCTCCAATGCCACGCTTGCCAGTGACTGCGTACAGGATAGATTGTATAGCTGAATCCACTCCTTATCCGAAGGTGCTTTGTCAAACCCATCCTTATTGCCTATTGTAATTTGTATCAGTTCAAAAAACATCCGTTTTATTCGTGTCATCAATGATTGGTTTAAGGTCAAGAGGTTGTCGTTAGCGTTTATCTGAACACTTTATAAGCAATCTTCTTTACCCATACAGGTGACACCAGCATGCAGAACATAGCAAAGCCATACACATCAGCAACAAAACCATAGCCCAAGCCACGGTTTATCATCAACCTGTCTTTGAACTGTTTCTTGGCAAATGCCCAACCATTCCTGCGTTTTTTAAACATCGCGTCCGTCATCCTAAATTGCAATACCACATCTGGAATATTGGCATGCTGAGTTCCTGCCATCATACCATCATACCAAAGCATTGTATCTTGGTTCTGACGGTATTCGGGTCTATACTTTCTTCCGTTTAATTTATCGAAAAAACTCTTTCTGAACATCACAGCAGGGTGTGCATGTGGATTCCTTTTAGAAAAGAAAGCCCTACATTCTTCTGGCCCTTCGGGGTAAACAATGGTCTTGTTCCTATATTTTCCTTCTTCATCTATCTCTTTGATAGCCCCTCCTACAACATCTATTTCCGGATGATTGTCCATAAATGCCATCTGTTTCTCAAAACGAGTGTTTTCAGATATATCATCAGCGTCCATTCGTGCTATATATTCATACCCATCTTTAAAGCAAACATCCAGCAAGTCATTCAGCACACAAGCCAAACCTCTATTCTCTTCGAACCTAATTATTGTAATCCTGTTTTGGTTATCAATCTGTTTGAAATAATCATTAATATCATCACCCACTGGTCCGTCTACGCCAATATATATGTGACAATCACGGTAAGTCTGCATAACAATGCTTTCTATCGCTTTACTCATATAATACACTTTATCTTTCTTATATACTGGCAGTATAACAGCTATTTTTCTATTCATTTGAGTATTTCTGTGTTATTCGTGTTCGTTTTCAACATTCACAACATAAAGTCCACGATGTCCTTCAAACACACTGTCAAAGCAAACCTTCTTACCATCTCTACTCCAACGAGGATGTAAGTCACATCGAGTATCATTATCATATTTGAAAGGTGCGAAAACCTTGGCAATTGTTTTCACACTACTGCCTTCGGTATCATTATCTCGTCCCAACTTCACTTCTTGAATTCTTGATCTGCTTGGATAAGTATCAAAGACAACAAGACTATTATCTGTCGGACAGTAACTCGGATGGCCATCGTTACTCAACAGTGGCCAAATATGAGTCCATTCCTGAGTTTTATCCTTCATCAGATAGAATCCGGGGCCAAACTCCTTTTTACGTTCAAAGGCAATAATCTCTTCATCATTCTTCCAATAGCAGTGGGATACCATATCGTCATCACTCAGCACATACATATCTGTACCATCCACATTGCAAGTAATCAGTCGCGTATATTTTCTCTGTCCAACAAACCAACGATAAAGAACCATAAAGCGCTTACCATTGGGTGACAGCATCAAGTGGTTCACCTTATGAACACTCCCTTTCTCCAGCATCTCAGGTCTTGGTTGGAACTTAGCAAAATCAGTGTATTTTAATAAAGGTGTAACTTCCCCTGATTTAATATCCATTTTCCATATACAAGTTTCATCGGGCAGTGCCACTCCCTTTGTTTTTTCTGGCAAAGCAGCATACCCATAACCCAAACGCAAGCTATGTAAACGCGAGAAATCAAGCGATAATGCTGTCTTGCCATCAGCAGATACCGTATATACAGGCGTTGGAAGCACACGTTCTTCTTTCGAGTCAATACCAAGGATTACAGAGCAGTACTTTCCGTCGCATAAATCGTTATATAGGATCTTTGATTTGAAATCTGGACCAAGCCATTGTGCCATGCATCCTTGCTGAACATTCCAGGTATGAGTAGTGGCCAATGCTCGATAACTATTTTCCTCTTGTGTGTCTATCAAAATAATATCTGCTTCTCCAATTGGATCTGGCTCACTCCATGTGTCTTTAGCCCTCATACACAACATGTATCGACCAGATGCATCCCATGGAGACTTATCATAATAGCCAAAAAAATACTCCATCCCATCATTTGGAGACATGCATAAAATATTCCCATCTGACTTTATTTTTGGAGAAATTGCATACATTGTCAACTGATAACCTCGCTTAATGATCTTTTTTACTCGAGGGTATTTATTCAGTTGATAATTGATTTTTTGTTCAATACTCATATTTGTCTTATTTTTGAAGTATTAATTCTCTTATTTGTTCTGATGACATAATGTGATTGAATCCAAAATACTTTGATGCGACACTTTTTTGCTCTTCTGAAAGTTGGATTCTGTATTCTGCAAATGTCTTCATCATTTCTTCCTTTTCCAATGCAGAAGAAGTGTCTTTTTTTATTTTCTTTACAATATCAAGATTACCCTGCCCTTTCCCATCTTTGGATGAGTATGTTACTTCTTGCCGGACAATCCAATGAGGTTTTCCCATGTATGTACAATAAGCTATATGCGTGCCTATATTGTTTGACATAGTAACATCTGATAGTGAAATAATTGTCTTCTGACGGGAGAGAAAATTATAGTCATATCGATGACCTGCTGAGAAAACAACATAACCTCTATCCTCTAAAGTATTAACTATTTCTTCTGTTATATCACTCCAAAAAATCGAAATAATAACAGTATCAAATTCATTTCGTATTTCTTCAATTTTTGAAATGATATAGTTCAAATCGAAATTAACACTACAACCTGTAGCCGCATGAGAGAAAAACACCAATAAGGTTTTTCCAAACTTCTTTTTTAATTCTTTAGTTTTATCTTCATTGTAAAAATATGGTGCATAGTGGATATATGGACCTATTGGTATTATCTTCTTGTTCTTTATTTGAGTTTCGATTTGTTGCTTCCTAATGTCTCCAAACGTTAGTATTTGTTTTGCAAAAGTAATCTTCTCTAATTCCGGAACATATTCACCCCAAAAATAACCATGCTCGACAATAGAATTTATATAACTGGATTTAATACCCGCATATTGTCGTAATACACGCCCCATACCAAAACAGTTGTTATCAGTAACTATTTCTTCGAAATATTTTGGTAAAGGTTGGGCTATTCTCTTATAATCAAAAATGTCATAGGAACAACGTCTCTCCACTTCATTTGGAAAGTCTTTATACTTCCACCTTGTTATGAAACATGCAAGGAATGATAACAATTTCGATTTATAAACGATTCTGTTCATGATTTTTATACTATTAAAAGATTATTTTTCGATGCCTTAACAACCCTAAATAATATATAATAAAGTATATAAAAAACTGAATAATTGCAGAAATTAACAGTGGTTGGCTCTATAACAAGTAGATGAACCAGGAAAAAAGAAAGAATAAAACCATTCAACCAACTTCGTTTCCTGTATTTAATAAGATAATACAAAATATAAAAGATAACAATATAGTAAAAAATAAAACCTGATATTCCATAATTTACTAATATTTCCAAATAATTGTTATGAGTAGAATAATTTTGAGTAGAAATATTCAATCCACTATGCGTGATGAAAAAAGCATAGCCATTACCAACAAGAGGACTGGAATAAAACATTAAAAGAGCTATTGGTATCATCTCTCCTCTGATCTCTGCAGAATAATCATAACTATCGAAATTTTTAGAGTCGGACATTAATCCAAGATTAATAAATATTTTCTCCATTCTATATCCAGCAACATCGTAAAATATCTCTACATTTATTAACAAGTAAGAAATAATAATAAGTACTATAGCAACCTGAACAACACTCTTCAACTGTTTTTCCCGACCAAAACTAAGAAAGTAAGAAATAAAAACCAAAACAACTCCAATAATGGCTCGTCGACATCCAGAAATAATAATTAACAAGGTCATTATTATCATCATTACCAATATAAACGGTCTCCACTTCTTGTCTATTTTGTATAATATAAGAGAAAAAAAGATAAGGAACAACATGTGGACTGCAATCGTATTACCATCCAAGTTGAAATCCTCTCCACTATATCGTTCTCCATCACTAACCATAGACAAGCCTGTTGATAAAACTATCATTACAATGATAGGAACAGAAGCTATTACACAACACTTCCCAAAAAAATTAAATAAATCATTTGATTTAACTTTTGAAAGCCAGACAAAAGCTATCAAGGGAGGTAGCCATATTCGTAAAGCTCGCATAAGACTGAAATCATCCCAATGGACATAAGAATAGTGTAATTCAAAAAAAACGAAGAAAGATATGAACCAATAAACATAAACTCTATTTTGTTTATCAAACAAATATCCATTAGCCGTTCCTCCCAGTAAGAAGCCACCTATCGCTGACAATGTCAATATACACATTGAAAGTACGTAAAGATCTGACGTATTACTGGTAAATAGAACTATAGTTGTAAACAACAACAAAGTGGTAAATAAGAAATTTTTATTATATGATTGTTTCTTATGTAGCATAACCGAATCTCAATTATTTAACATCTACCATATTGGGATTATACAATAATCGTTTAAGCAATAATACAATCCCATTAATTTGTTTTACGTTCATAATACCAAGTAATAAAGGAGCTGTCAATAAAACAAAAATATTACACTTCATCAAAACTGCTGAAATCATTATAATATATGGCACAAGTAATCTTACAGGAAAGCTGTCTGCAACGACAGAATTGAGTTTTAATTTTTCATGGATAATTTGTTTGCCAACCACAACACATGAACATGTAAAGAAAATATAGGCCAACATAGTGGCGAAAATCACATACTGATAATTACATTTTACATATACAGCCAAAACAAATGCCACTAGAACATTGAGACAGAGTGAGATAATTGATATTACAGCAAGCCGTTTCTCTGCGTTCTGCGCTATTAAGAGTGTGCTATATCCAAAAGAATTGGCATATAATAAAAAGGTCATCCCCATGAGCATAATCGCATCAAGAGTACCTTGGTATTTAGGCATAAAGTATATTAGAAGGGGAAAGAAAAGAAAAGCAATATACATGATGGCATGAGACGTGGTTACATAGCTGTCCCTGACATCATGCAGTACTAGCGAAACATCATCGTATTTTTTAGATGCGAACTTGTCTATTAATTTAGGGAATACAATCGCCGTGAAACCCTGCATCATAAGAAGAACCGCATTTGAAAGAGTGAATGCAAATGTGAAAAAACCGAACTCTTCGACCGGATAATATACACTTACGATAGTCTTTGTTGATAAAAAAATCAAGTAAAAGGATACATTGTATATAAAAAGATACTTGCCTTTTTTAATAATATCACTACAAACTTTTCGTGACGGTCTACCCTGAAAATGAATTAACTTCTTCCAGATAAATAATAAAATTGCCAAGACATTGCCAATCAAATAGCAAAGCACCAAAACAAGTAACAATGTTTGTCCCTTAAAAGAGAGTACGGCCAAAAGAGTCAACATTGGAATAACCGTCTGTGAAAAAGCCACCTCTGTTATCGAGCCTCTCACACGCGCGATAAGCGAGAAAAGCGACACAAAATGCTGCATGACAGCTATGGCACAAACAAATAGAAACAGGTTTCCCAGTTCATATTTGTCAAATAAGGGGATTCCGAACAATGCATAGTAGAAACCAATACATGCTATAATTACGCCTATCAGACTAATAAGCAACATTGATGATGTCTCGATTTGTAAAGCTAACGACGGCTCTTTTTTGTGTTGCACCATTAACACAGTAGCAGAATTGGGTATCCCAAAATTGAAGATATTGAAATAATTAATGAGTAGCAATACGAACCCCCAAATACCAAGATAATAAGGACCCAGTTTTGCAGCTATTATAACTGATACTATGAATTGCACAAAATACGTGACGTAGCGTGTCACCATATACCAGATGACCTTGTTGTGCAACACATTACTTATCTTACCCTTTATTTGCATGATATCATTTCAATTGTCAAAGGCTGGCCGACTGAAATGTCTTGACTTGCTTTCTTTCCCAATATTTCATATAGATATTTAGGATGCAATCCTGCAGCAGGTCTGACCGACTTCACATTTTCTAATGTCAAAACGTCACCCTTTCTAATATCTTTACAGGCAAAAAGAGAGCGACGGCCTGTTGAGCCTCTGCCCACGAGTTCATATGAAACACAACCCATAGCCTCTTCCGTCATCCTAATCTCACTAACCATCTGGGCAAACTCGTCTTTGTTAAGTGAGAAGCCAGAATCTAAACCTCCCAAAGCACGGTCGAGAATGAAATGTTTCTCTACAACCTTCGCGCCAAGGGCAACAGCCGTAATAGGAACTATATTACCAAGAGTGTGATCAGACACGCCTACTTTCACTCCAAAACGTTCTTTCATGTCAGGAATTGTCAGTAAGTTTGCTCTATCCAAAGGAGCGGGATATTCTGTTGTGCATTTCAAAAGGGTAATGTCGTCGTTGCCTGCATTACGACAAGTGTCAATAGCCAACTGGATGTCCTCCTGGGTTGCCACGCCCGTCGAGATTATCATCGGTTTATGCTTCTCTGCTGCATAGCGGATAAGATTCACATCAGTAATCTCTAACGATGCTATCTTGTAAATAGGCATATTCATTGACTCCATGAAATCTACACCCTCATAGTCAAAGGGAGTAGAAAAACAAATCAACCCCAAATCGTTGGCAATCTTCTTCAACTTAGGTTGCCATTCGTAAGGCATGGTGCCCTTCTGGTAAATCTCGTAGAGGGTCATGCCTTTCCACAGTCCTCCTGGACGGGGACCAAAAAACTCGTTGTCCACATTCAGTGTCAGTGAATCGGGCGTATATGTCTGAAATTTCACTGCATCGGCGCCAGCCTCAGCCATTGCCTCAATAGTTCTAACTGCTAAGTCATAGTCATTGTTATGATTGGCCGACAATTCCGCAATAATAAATACTTTGTCCTTATTCATCATTTATTCATATTCTAATCGCTCTTTCATATATGCAAAAACTTATAATATGATTTTACGACTCGATAAGGTAATCTATCAGAGTCCTTTCCTTTTAAGTATTGCCCTCATCTTTTCAGCTTGTGGTAATAACTCCTCTTTCATTTCATCTGGCGTACATGAATCGAAATGAGCAGGATAAACCTCTATATCCTCATCATTAAAATCATTCATTAAACGCTCAAAGGTTAGTACCAAATCCTTCTTTGAAGAACCAGGTAAAGTTGTAGTTGTCTTATAGTGCAAGATATAAGTATCACCCACAAACAGACGATTACCAATCAACGCATGTGATGAGCCTTGACTATGCCCCATAGCTTTGAAGAAATGGGCTTTCAACCCTTGCCATTTGATAATTAATTCATCAGTATATATCATATCTACTTCTGGAAAGCAGTCGTGAGGTGTAAACTGTTCAGCAAATCGCGAAAGATTGTAGCGTGTATTGTTAAGATGAGCTGCGCAAAGGTCTGAACAAACCAACTGTGCCTCTGGATAACGCCCCTTTAACGCCTTACATCCAATAATATGATCAATATGCTCATGAGTGAGGAATATGTATTGGACAACGAGTCTTCTTTCTTCTAAAAAAGAAAACAATTCCTCACAATCCTCTGTGCCGGGGTCAATGACAATACAGCGGTTGTCAATATCCCCTTCGAGCACAAAGCAATTAGAATCAATAGGATGATTGATGAGTCTGTGAACTTTCATCTGGATTACAATTCAAAAAGTTCTGTACAAACAATTTTTTCTGTTTTCAGATAACCTGCACCCCATACAAAACCAGCGCCAATGGCAGAGAGTAACAGAGATAGCTTTTTTGAAGATATGTCCTCGCTTATATTGGTGACCATAAGTAGTGGTATTGCAGCACAGGATATATTTCCGAAATACTGGATGTTTGAAGGAATCTTCTTTACATCAAGCTTCAATTTCTTGGCAATGGTGAGATTAATCTTCAGGTTAGCCTGATGGAACAGATAATAATCCACACCATCATGCATGTCTATGTTAAAATGCTCACACATCGACTTAATAGACTTAGGGCACTCAGAAATGGCAAATGAGAAAACCTCCATGCCGTTCATAATGCCATGAATAGGTGCACGCTTAATTCCATCATCACATATTCTCGGAACAAATGATTCTGGTGTCACAAAGTGACGGAAACCACTATCTGGGCTTACCACAAAGTCCTCGTTGCTGCCATCAGAAAGCAGGTTGGCATAGATAGGCTCTGCATTGGGATCATATTCCCAAGCAGTAGCTGTTCCGGCATCACCCAAAAGAGGATAACGTGACTGGTCATCGGGGGATGAAGTCAATGAATTGGTATCTCCAGCCAGCATCAAAGCACGCTTAATGACACCAGATGAGAGCATACTACCAACCACAGTCATGGCCTGGATAAAACCACAGCATACCGTTGAAATATCAAATGTCATACAACTTGTGTGCAGACCCAAACGGTGTTGCAACAAGCAGGATGTTGCAGGGGAACGATAGTCCGGTGTGTTGGAAACAAAAACCAACAAATCTACGCTCTCCTTTTCCCATCCCATCTTTGCCAACAGGCCCTCTGCGGCTTTCTGACAAAGATCAGAAGTGCAGATTCCGTCGCCTGCAATACGACGTTCTATAATACCTGTAGTATTGGTGAACTTCTCACCACCGTCGGCAGCAAACATTTTCAAGTCTTTCGTCTTAACCACCTTTGCAGGTACACATGCTGACACACCTTTCAGTGCAACATTATCTATTTTAATAAATGCCATTTCTAATTCTTATACTATTGAACTATTAAACTACTTAAACTCTTGAATTACCTCAGCGTAATACCACCATCAATTGTAAAGGCATTGCCTGTCACCCATGTAGAAGCATCGGAGAGGAAATAGATGGTAGCATATGCCACATCCTCTGGCTGCCCGTTTCTACCAAGCGGACAGGTGCTGCCCCATTCAAACAACTCGTCGTGCATCGGGTTAGCGCCAAAGATGGCTGTTCCCAAAATGATGCTGGGTTGTATGCAATTCACGCGAACTTTCAACGGAGCTACTTCGAGTGCCAAAACACGCATAAATGAATTCAGTGCGCCCTTGGTGGATGCATAAAGCACATTGGCCATTGTTGCATAGTTGACCGAAATGGATGACATAATGACTATAGAGCCACCCTTATTAAGTTTTTTCTTCTTCAGCAACCCTTGTGTGAGCAACATCGGTGCATACACATTGGTCTGGAAAATTTGATCCAACTTATCCTGCGTCACAAATTTGACGGGTGACTTAATCACCATACCGGCATTAAGAACCAAACCATCGACGGCAGGTGTCTGTGCAACCAGATTGTCAATATCTTCCTGCTTGTCAAGGTCGGCAATAATCATCTGGTGCCCTTCACCTTCAAGCAATTCGAACGTCTGCTTAAGCCGTTCCTCATTGCGACCTGTTACTACTACCTTAGCTCCTATCTTAGAGCACTGAACGGCAATACCTTTACCAATGCCTGACGAAGCTCCGGTAATGAGCACCGTCTTGCCTTTTAGTGAATATGGATTAATCATTTTTACCAAATAGTTTTTCGTTCCTGATTTCTGTTACGCAGTCAATACATGTTTTGCCCTTGGAATTCTTGATATAACCTTTCAGAACTCCGATATTGTCCTCCGGACGTATCTCACGCACCTTCAAACCGATTGTATAGGTGTCTTCTAATAATACCGGTCTGACAAATGTTGCTGAACGCGACACATTAATACTGTCTGGGAAGTTACGTGAAAGCAATCCACTGAACATGCAGACGGCATACATACCCTGCACTGTCAGTTTTGAACGTTTTTCAGGGTCTTGTAACTCCTCGGAGGTCAATCGATGAATGGGATTGATATCCTTCACTGTGTCCAAGAAGGTTATCATCTCATCATAGTCAAAGACAAGTTGCTCCTCAAAATAATCTCCAACCTTCATCATTCTAATTTTTTTGCAGGATTACCCATCACAGTGGTATCTGCCTTTACAGCTCGCATCACCACACTGCCAGCACCAATGGTGGCATTGTCGCCCACTTTCAGTTTGGGATACACCACAGAACCTGTGTAAACCGTTACCTTACGACCAAGCGGATTGATGCCACAAACAATATCTCCAACATAAAGGTGTGTAAAGTCGCCTATCACGCAGTCATGGCCAATATTACAATGATCCTGAATAACACAGTGGTTACCGACAGTGGTATTGACAGACAATGTAGTGAAAGCGCCTATTACGTTACCTACGCCCATCTTGTTTGTAGAAAGAATATTGGCTGTAGGATGGATAACATTAATAAAATTACCACCCTTCGCCTCAATTATTTGTACGCTCTTTTCGCGGTCGGACACTGCTGCGTATGAGCAAACAAATACATCGTCAGCCTGAGGCTGATAATCCTCTATGGTACCAATAATGGAGGGATACGCCGGGTCTGCTACAACTTCTTTGTCGGTAAACTCCAAATAACCGGCAATATCCCACTCGGTCTTATATTCTTTCATCAGTCGAGCATATTCGCAAACTATCTTACCAATATTACCCGCACCGATAATAATTAACTTTTTCATCTAATTCTCAATTATCAATTAACAACTCTGTCGTTGACTTTTGTCGCGACTCGAC
>JAEEGG010014990.1_pt1 | contig 16334 bp, 14 predicted proteins | sample 9134161 | NCBI WGS metagenome assembly JAEEGG01 (sample SAMN16246543, study PRJNA631951) | gut metagenome | biome: gut microbiome; feature: rumen; material: CR-attached | host: Bos | place: Iran: Karaj | collected 2018-10
ACCGAATAGATCCGGTGATAATGATGGAGAGGACCCACCTGTACCCATGCCGAACACAGTAGTTAAGCTCTCTGATGCAGACGATAGTCAGCTGGCGACGGCTCGCGAAAATATGTCATTGCCGGATTTTTATTCCTCCTTAGCTCAGTCGGTAGAGCGACGGACTGTTAATCCGTGTGTCGTTGGTTCAAGTCCAACAGGGGGAGCCAGAAAGAGACGCAAGACTCGTAAAGAGCCGGGCGTCTTTTTTATTCTTCGACGGCGCGGGAGCGTTTTCGGGAACATTCACGGCGGGCGGGAACGTTCACGAATATACTTTCCTGAATTGCAGCGGTCGAGAATCCCGGCGGGTTGTTGATGAAAAGGGAAAATGAGGGTATACTGTTCTTGACGCGTGGGGCGGGCGACCGGCCGGCGTGGAACATTTCGGGAAAAGGGTTTTGCCAGGTGAAGCTTGCGAATTTCTGCACAGTAAAAAAGTTCAAAATAAAGGCGGGCGGGCACAAGATTCCGGTGCTCGTTCTGAGGCCGCTTGAGCCGGTGAAGGACGTTCCAGGGGTGATGTGGATCCACGGGGGCGGGTACATGACCGGCATGAAGGAGATGGTTCTCGTTTCGAGGGCCGCGGATCTCGTGAGGCGGTTCGGCGCGGTGGTCGTTTCGCCGGGGTACACCAGGTCGGTGCACAAGCCCTATCCGGCGGCGGTGAACGACTGCTACGAGGTGCTCAGGTGGATGAAGTCGCAGAGCGGCGAGTTAGGGTTCCGGGACGACCAGATTATGGTTGGAGGCGAGAGCGCGGGCGGAGGCCTTTGCGCGGCGGTTTGCATGATGGCGCGGGACCGTGAAGAGGTGCGCGTCGCGTTTCAGATGCCGCTTTACCCGATGCTCGACAGCAACGACACGGAGTCTTCACGCGACAACCACGGCAAGGTTTGGGATACGAAACGCAATCATTTCGGTTGGAGATTGTATCTTCGCGACAATCCGGACGGTGAAGTGGGGCCGTATGCGTCGCCTTCGCGCCAGACCGACTACCACGGACTGCCTCCCTGCTACACGTTCGTCGGGAATGGCGAGCCGTTTTATTCAGAGACGGTTCTCTATGTGGAAAAACTGAAAGCTGCCGGCGTGGAGGCTTCGGTAGACGTATTTCCGTCTGACGTTCATGCGTTCGACGTGTGGATGCCGGGGTCCGAGATTGCGAAGCAGGCGGTGGAGAGTTTCTGCGGGAAGTTCGCGTACGCGAAGGAGCACTATTTTGCGCCGCAGGAGAACGTTCGTGAACGGGGACACTTGAACGACCCGGAACGGACCGGGAACGGCGGCTCGATTCTTGACTGAAACGCGTTTTCGGGTTATAATGTACAAAAATAAAGCGCTGATCCGCGCATAAAGCGGAGGTAATTTCAATGAAAATGACATTTCGATGGTACGGCGGGAACGACAGGGTTACGCTCGATCAGATCAGGCAGATTCCGGGCATGACGGGAATTGTTTCGGCCGTGTACGACGTCGCGCCGGGTGAAGTTTGGAGCAACGGGAGCATTCTTGCCATCAAGAACGCCGCGAATTCCCACGGGCTGGCGTTCAACGTCGTGGAGAGCGTGCCGGTTCACGAGGAAATCAAGCTCTGGGGGCCGGACGCGGAGCGGTTGACGGACGTGTACTGCGAAAACGTGAGGCGGCTCGGGAAGGCCGGCGTGGACTGCATTTGCTACAATTTTATGCCGGTTTTCGACTGGTTCAGGACAAATCTCAAGAACGAGCTGCCGGACGGCTCGAATTCGCTTGCGTACGACGAACAGGTGCTGCGCGGGATCGACCCGCTGGGAAGCGATTTCAGCCTGCCCGGGTGGGACGAGAGCTATACGAAAAGCGAGCTGAAGAAACTTCTGGAGCGCTACGGCGACCTGAACGAGGAGGGGCTCTGGCGGAACATCGGGCGTTTCCTCAAGAAAGTCATTCCCGTCGCGAAAAAAGCCGGTGTGAATATGGCGATCCATCCGGACGACCCGCCGTGGAGCATTTTCGGGCTTCCGCGCATCATTACAAACGAGGATAATCTCGAACGGTTCCTGAAAACGGTCGACGAGCCGGAAAACGGACTCACTTTCTGCACCGGGTCGCTTGGCGCTTCGCCGGAAAACGACCTGCCGCGGATGGCCCGGAAATTCGCGAAGAGAATTCATTTTGCGCACCTCAGGAACATTGCGATCACCGGCGAAGGGGAGTTTCACGAGGTCGCGCACCCGACAGAATGCGGTTCGCTTGACATGTACGCGATCGTGAAAGCGCTTGTTGAGGGCGGATTTGACGGCTATGTGCGGCCGGATCACGGCAGAATGATTTGGGGCGAGACCGGCAAAGGCGGATACGGGCTTTACGACAGGGCGCTCGGGGCGACGTATCTTTATGGGCTGTTTGAAGGCGTGCAGAAAACAAATTAACTAATACGAATCCGGAGGATTTTCGAATTATGGCTAAAACGATTGTAATAACCGGCGCGGGCGGCGTGCTCTGCTCGTGCTTCGCAAAAGAACTCGCGAAAGACGGAAGCAAAATCGCGCTGCTGGACATCAACGAGGAGGCGGCAAAACTCGTCGCGGAACAGATAAACGCGGCGGGGGGATGCGCGGAGGCGTTCAAGGCGGACGTTCTTGACCGGGAAATGCTGGAAAATGTCAGGCTGGCGGTGAACGAGCGCTTCGGACGCTGCGACGTTCTGATCAATGGTGCGGGCGGGAACAACCCCCGCTGCACGACGCTTCACGAGACTTTCGAGCCCGGGGACGAGGAAGAAGAGTCCTTTAAAACGTTTTTCAACCTTAATAAAAAGGACTTCAATTTCGTTTTCGACCTGAACATCGTCGGCGTCATGATTCCGACCCAGGTCTTCGCGAAGGACATGATCGGGCGCGGCGGCGTCGTTCTGAACATCTCATCGATGAACGCTTACAGGCCGCTCACGAAAATTCCGGCCTATTCCAGCGCGAAAGCGGGCGTTTCGAACCTGACGCAGTGGCTCGCGGTGCACTTCGCGGGCGCGGGAATCAGGGTCAACGCGATTGCTCCGGGCTTCTTTGTGACCAACCAGAACCGTTCGCTTTTGTTCGATGCGGACGGGAATCCGACAGCGCGGACGGAAAAGATTCTGAACGCGACGCCGATGAAGCGTTTCGGGGAGCCGGAGGAGCTGCTCGGGGCGGTAAAGTTCCTGCTTGACGACGACGCGTCGAGGTTCGTTACCGGCGTGGTACTGCCGATCGACGGCGGCTTTTCGGCTTATTCGGGAGTTTGATCCGGAGGTTTTATGAGCGTTTACAGACTTGCGGCGTTTGCCGACGAAGCGGATCCGTCGATTGACGGACAGATTGCGGCGCTTTTGAGGAACAGTGTCGATTTCCTGGAAATAAGGGGCGTCGACGGGCAGAACATCGCGGATATTTCGAACGAAAAGGCGCGCGAAGTCAGGGCGAAACTTGACGCCGCGGGGCTTTCGGTGTGGTCACTCGGTTCTCCTTTCGGGAAGATCGGAATCCACGACGATTTCGCTCCCCACCTCGAAAAGTTCAGACGTGCGCTTGAGAATTGCGCGATTTTGGGGTGCACCCGGATGCGCGTGTTCAGCTTCTACGTCGACAGGAAAACAATCGAGGCGCCGCCTGTTTCAAAAGGCTTTGCGGGAAACCCGTTTTTTGCCGAAAAGAAGGCAATTTTTGAAGAGGTAAAGGAACGGCTTTCGGCGTTTCTGGAAGAGGCCGGACGCGCCGGAATCACTCTCTGCCACGAAAACGAAAAAGGTATTTACGGAGAGAGAGCGGCGGACTGTCTCGACCTTCACGAGGCGCTTCCGGGACTGAAAGCGGTTTTCGATCCGGCGAATTACATTCAGGCGGGAGAGGATACGGTCAGGGCGGCGGCGCTGCTCAAGCCGTACATCGAGTACATGCACATCAAGGACGCGCTTTCGGTGAGCGGCGAGATCGTTCCTGCGGGGCGCGGCGACGCGCATATTGAAGAGATTTTGAAGTGCTACAGGAAGGGTGTTCTGACGGTCGAACCGCATCTTCGCGTGTTCAAGGGGCTCGAGCAAATCGAGCGCGGAACGGACAGAAGGAGCGAGATCGGGAATGCTTTTGCGACCGCCAACGAGGCTTTCGACGCCGCCTGCGGGGCGCTGAAAAAACTGATTTGAAGAGAGAGTTATTTCCGGGAAATGGCGGGAAATATTCTTGAATAGGGATATTTCCGGGAAATGTTGGAAAATATTCCCGGCGCGGGATATTTCCCGGAAATGCCGGAAAATAAATATGAAATGACGCTTTCACTGTGAAGCGGGGAGGATTTTATGAGAACAGGAGCGCAGCTTTATACCGTTCGCGAATTCTGCAGAGACACGGAGTCGTTCGCCGAGACGCTGAAAAAAGTTGCCGACATCGGTTACGAGTTCGTGCAGGTGAGCGGAACGTGCGCGTATGAGGCGGAGTGGCTTCGCGACGAACTCGCAAAAAACGGGCTCAAGTGCGCCATTACGCACACCGCCGCCGGAGCAATCAAAAACGACACGGACACCGTAATCAAGAACCATAAAACGTTCGGATGCGGTCTTATCGGGCTTGGCTCGATGCCTCCCGCCGCTGACGGAAGCCTCGATTACGACGGTTTTGCGGCCGGATTCAGGCCGGCGGCGCAGGCGATTGCGGCGGCAGGGTGCTATTTTATGTACCACAACCACCATTTTGAGTTTGAACGCGACGAAAAAGGCGTCAGAGGGCTGGAAAAACTTGCCGAGGCCTTTGCACCGTCGGAAATGGGCTTCACGCTCGATACCTACTGGGTGCAGTACGCCGGCGGAGATCCCGCGCAGTGGATCCGGATGCTGAGGGGAAGGGTTCCCGCGATTCATCTGAAAGACATGGCCTGCGTGGAAAGAACCCAACGGATGGCCGTCGTCGGCGAGGGAAATATCAATTTCGGGCGCGTTCTTTATGAGGCGGAAAATGCGGGAACGGAATTCCTGCTTGTCGAGCAGGACAACTGCAACGGCGAAGATCCTTTCGAGTGCCTGAAGAGAAGCTACAGGCAGCTCGTCGCGTGGGGACTTCACTGATTTTTGCAAGCGCGGGAAATACGCTTTAGTGCGGGAAATATTTCCGGAAAATAAACGTGTTTTCCGGGAAATATGCGGAATTTCCGGAAAATGCCGGAGAATATAGTGAATCACATTGTTTTTCCAACAGGAGGGAAATATGGAATTTGTCAGAATGGGAATAATCGGAGTCGGAAATATGGGCAGCGGCCACCTTTCCAACATTGTGGGCGGAAAATGCCCGGAAATAAAAGTGACGGCGGTTTGCGACATCAATCCCGACAGACTTGCGTGGGCTCGCGAAAAAGCCGGACCGGACATTGCGTGCTTCGAAAACGCAATCGAAATGCTTGATTCGGGGCTGATTGACGCCTGTATTATAGCGGTGCCGCACTATTCCCACCCGATGTACGTTATCGAATGCCTGAAGCGCGACATTCACGTTATGTGCGAGAAGCCGGCAGGCGTCTACACGAAGGCTGTCAGGGCAATGAACGAAGCGGCGGCGCACAGCAAAGCGAAGTTCGGCATGATGTTCAACCAGAGGACCGACTGCATTTACCGGAAAATGCGGGAAATCGTGCAGAGCGGCAAAATGGGCAGGATCCGCAGGACGAACTGGATCATCACGAATTGGTACAGGCCTCAGGCGTACTACGATTCCGGCGCGTGGAGAGCGACCTGGAGCGGCGAGGGCGGCGGCGTCCTTCTCAACCAGTGCCCGCACAACCTTGACCTCTGGCAGTGGATCTGCGGCATGCCCAAAACGGTGACCGCGCACCTCTACTACGGGAAGTGGCACGATATCGAGGTCGAGGACGACGTCACCGCTTTTGTCGAGTACGAGAACGGCGCTACAGGCTGCTTTATTACCACGACCGGCGACGCCCCGGGAACGAACCGCTTTGAGATTACGCTTGACGGAGGAAAACTTCTCGCGGAAAACGGGAAGCTCTATATGACCGAGCTTGAGATGTTCGAGCCCGAGTTCAGCAGAACAAATAAGATTTCGTTTGCGGGACCGCGCGGCAACACTTTTGAGGTTGAAACGGACGGCCAGTCGCCTCAGCACGTGGGCGTTCTAAACAGGTTCGCGGCGGCGATTCTTCGCGACGAGCCGCTGGTGGCGCGCGGTGAAGAGGGCATTTTCGGGCTTACGATCTCGAACGCGATGCACCTCTCGAGCTGGCTTGGAAAAACCGTGGAAATACCGTTTGACGAGGATCTTTTCTACGATGAACTCATGAAGAGGGTTGCGACTTCGAGAAGAAAAGAGCCGGTTGCGGGAACGGTGGCGGATCTTTCGGGAACGTACAACACCGGAAAATAATCCGGTTTTTCGGGAAATATGGCGGTTTTTCCGCGGAAAAAAGCGGGTATTTCCGGGAAATAGAGCGGAAAATGATGTGCATTTCCGGGAAATAACGGACATTTCCGGAGAATAACATTCATTTCCGGGAAATATTTCCCGCGGCATTTACGCAAAGCTTAACGCATGGCAGGGAGCGTATTCATGAAAACACTTCGAGTCGGAATAATCGGGGTCGGAAACATCGGCACCGCCCATTGCGGCTGTATCGCAAACGGGAGAATAAAAGGCATGACGCTTGCCGCGCTCTGCGACATAGACCCTGAAAAGCGGCGGATTCTTGCCGGGAAATATCCGGTGCCGTTTTTTGAGGACGGCGACGAACTCATAAAAAGCGGACTTGTCGACGCTATAATAGTCGCGACACCGCACCGTTTTCACCCACACTATTGCGAAACGGCGCTCAAGAACGGGATTCACGCACTCAGCGAAAAACCCGCCGGCGTAAACGTTTCAGAGGTAAAGCTTCTCAACAAAGTCGCGGAGGCTTCGGGCGCGAAGTTCGGAATTATGTTCAACCAGCGCACGGACGGGCTTTTCCGCAAGGCCAAAGAGATTATCGAGGCGGGCGGAATCGGCGAGCCAAAGCGGCTTGTCTGGATCGTCACGAACTGGTACAGAACACAGAGCTACTACAATTCCGGAAGCTGGCGCGCGACCTGGAACGGCGAAGGCGGCGGCGTGCTTCTGAATCAGGCGCCCCATAATATTGATCTGTGGCAATGGCTTTTCGGAATTCCTTCGCGGATCAGGGCGTTCTGCGGCGAGGGCAAATACCACCGGATCGCGGTCGAGGACGAAGCTACAATATACGCGGAATACGCAAACGGCGCGACGGCGGTCTTCATCACGACCACGGGGGAGGCGCCGGGAACGAACCGGCTCGAGATCTCAGGCGACCGGGGGAAGATCGTTCTTGAAAAGAGCACGCTTACGTATACGAGTCTGATGACGCCCGAGCGTGAATTCTGCTTTACGTGCGAAAAAGGCGCGGCGCTGCCGCCGATGACGGAGACGTCGTATATAATTCCTCAGGGGCGGGACGGACATGAACTGATTCTTGAGAATTTTGCGGCAGCCGTGCTTGAAGACGCACCGCTGATTGCGCCGGGAACCGAAGGAATTCGTGAGCTTTCGATATCGAACGCGGCGTTCCTGTCGTCTTGGACGGACTCGTGGGTGAACCTGCCGCTGTCTGACGAAGACTGTGCCGGATTTGACCGGATTTTAGAGGAAAAACGGAAGGCGGAAAAGGCCGTTGAAGAGGCTGCCGGCGGCGAAAAAACAGCAGGAAATAAAGGTGAGGCCGGGAAGAGCACCGGTAAAGAAAGATATATTTCGCGCTGGAACGTAAAATGGTGAACCGGTAACGGACAAAAAAAGAGAATACAGGAAGCACAAAAAAGAATCCGGTTGACGGTCGCGCCAGCCGGATCTTTTTTACGGTGTTAACAAAAGTCGAAACTGTCAGAACCAGGTCAGAACGTAAAAACATTCACGCCCGGCGAAAGCTCGAATTCATTGCCGCCGAACACGAACAAGGCATGCTTTTCCGCGGGCAGAACTATTTCGCAGCGCGTGCGCCCGTCTGTCTTTTCGTACGATACCGAGACCTTGCCGCAGGGAAGTTCGCGCGAACCGGAAAGCTTCGAGAGGGAGGACGGAATGAAAGGCTTTATGACAAGCTTCCTGTAGCCTGCCGAATCCGCCGCCTGCGTAATCCCCAGCAGCCTCTCAAAGAAGTACGCGATAACCGAACCGAACATGGGATGACTGTGGGACCTGTCGCACGTGGAATTGATCCAGTACTCGCTGAAAGTCGTGAACCCGGCCTTCATCCAGGTCGCAAAAGCGCCGTCGGAAACCATCAGCGAGACCGCGAGATCGCCTTCCCCTATATCAAAGAGGACCTTGGTCAGAACGTCGGTGCCGCAGATTCCCGTATCATATCGCCCGAGCGCGCGGTAGTATTCTACAAGGTGGCGGGCGGTGATTTCGTTGCCGAGCCCGATGTCAAGCGCGAAGGCGTTGGCGCCCTGTATGTTCGCGAGGAAGTTGCAGTCCCAGGTATTATAATAGGCGCCGCCGGTGGCTTTCAGACGGATGTCCGCGAGGTTTTCGAGCTCGGGAATGTCCTGTTCACGGCCGAGAAGGCGGGCGAGTTCGATAACGCGGCGGAGAGACTTAATAAAATAATAGTTGTTCACGAATCCGGCGGGAAGGGCGGTCGGGGTAAGGGTGCACCAGTCTCCGAGGCACCACTCGCCTTTTTTGTCGCTGACCACTATATTATTCAGAGAGTGATCTTTGAGATAGCGGAAATATTCCAGCATCTGCGGGTAGAGGCGCGCCGCGGGTTCGAGATCGCCGTACTCTTTATAGAACCTGTAGGGAACCTCGACGATCGCGCAGCCCCAGGCGCCCGGACCTCCGCCGCTGTGAAGATAAGGCGCGGTATACTGAACGTGCCCTGTTTTTATGTCCTGGCAGTCGGAAATGTCGTTGATCCACTTGCGGTAGAATTCTTTCGCGCCGAGAGCGGACATTGCGGCGTGGCAGGTGAGCTGGCCGTCGCCGGTGTAGCCGCGGCGTTCTATGTGGGGGCAGTCGGAGGGGATGCCGGCGTGCATGTTGCTGAGCTGGGTGTTTATATACGCGCGGTAGATCCAGTTCAGAACGTCGCTGTCGGAATCGAAGGTCGATGTAACAGGAACGTCGGCGTGAACCTTGCTTATAAGCACTTTTTCGGTCTCGCCCTCAACAATAAAATATCTGAAAGCGAACCAGGTGAACGCGGGGCTGACGGTGCGTTTTTTGCCGGTATTATTGCCGCCGGGATTCTTGCCTGAATTCCCGCCACCAAGAACTGCCGTGAAGCACTGCCGGTGGTTGAAACGCATGTCGGGCATCAGTTCGGGCGTTATTTCCTCAGAAAAATATACTTTAATCCCGCCTTTGTCTGATCCGGGAATAGTAATAAAGGGAATCGCCGAGATGTTGGCGCCGGCGTCGTAAACCGCGAACGGAATTTCCCGCCCCGAGTCGTCTTTCTTAGTGCCTTTGTTTATTAAAAGGGGCTCGAACGGCTCCGACGCACTGTCGCCCGGACAGTCCGAAAAAACGTACTCCGTCTCCACCGGCTTCGCGGGAACCGCGTTCGGCAGAAGCGCCTCGTCCTCCGGGGGCATGTCCCCTAAAAATCTGTCGTCGAACCCGTCAAAGTTCTGGTTTTCGAACTGTGTCAGATGGTATGTCTTGACAAAACCGGGCGCGATTCTGTCTTTTTCTGACGAAAAGAAACGTTCCGTGCCGCCGTCCTTTTCTACGTCTATACAATAAATGGCCTTCGGGTCGCCGAACCTGCCGCCCTCATAGGTGTACCAGCCGCCTCCGAAGTAAAGCGCCAGCACGTTGTCTCCTTCGCGCACGCACCTTGTTATATCTATCTCGGGAACGATAAGCCTGTGGCCGTGAAGCTCCTCGCCGGTTGGATAATCGGCGCGCGCCTCATAGTCGGTGCTGAGAGGCAGAAAGCGCGCGCCCGTCACTTCGACTCCGTTCACGTACGCGTGGAAAAAGCCGAGGCCTACCGCCCTCAAGATTACGCGGTCCGGGTTATTGACGTTGAAATGTGCCCTTAAAATAGGAAAAAGCGGCGTGCCTGAAGGATCTTCGTTCGCATTGGTCGCCGAGGAATACGGACCTGCGGCAAGCCACAGCGCGCCGCCGAACATCTCTTTTTGTGTCATTCGGTTGTTCCTCCCGTGAGTTTTTTGATTGCTTTAATATATGAATCAGGGTCGCGTGCGTCGTCGACCACTATGCCGTTGATGACGGTTTCCGGAGAGCCGCAGGTGTTGGACGAAACAACTGGTGTGCCGCAGGCCTGCGCTTCAAGAGGAACCATCGGGTAGTTGTCTTCAAGCGAAGGGTTCACCAGCACGTCGGCGAGAGAGTAGAGGGAAGCGAGGCCGGCGGCGGAAGACGTCCGGCCGAGCGGAATGAAGTTGTCCGGAACGGCGCCTTTGTCTTTTTTCCGGGAATACATGCGAAGTTGCTTCTTATTCAGCCCCACCGCGACCACAGTGTAGCCGGGAAGCCTCCGTGCGATCTCAACAACAAGAGGAAGCTGTTTCCGTTCGTCCCAGACCATCGCCACGGACATTACGACCGGTTTTCCGCCGGGAATTCCGTACAGATCTGCCGCCTCTTTGATCTCGTTCTCGCTCCGCCTGTAAAATACAGAAGTGTCGGGCGTGTTCTTCCTGACGGTGCAGCGGTATTTGGCCAGGAACGACTGGGAAATTTCGCTTTTCAGCCACTCCGACGGCGATACGAGCACTGTACGCTCAACCGGAAGCGCCGTGAAAATTTCCTTTTTATAGGCAAATTCACGCGCCGCAGTATCGAACAGTGAACGCGGGTACTTCCTGTGTCCATAAGGGCACGACGAACACCTTTCCGACTTGGCGGCGGTTTCGGGGTCCTTCCACTGTTCACAGTTGACCGCGCTGAAATACGCACACCTTCCCGTAAACGCCCATGCGTCGTGCATAAACCAGTAAATCTCTGTCTTTTCGGTTTTCGCCAGCGCGTCAAAAAGTGTCTTTAAATGAATGTAGTACCCGTGAACGTTGTGCAAAATTACAACGTCAGGGGCGATCTCTTCCAGCTCGCGGCACAGCTTCTTCGTAGCAAAATAGCTGCCGTGGCCGTTCAGCCCGATTCTAGCCAGAAAAACGTGGAACAGCGTAGAAATAATATTCCCAACCCGCTTTTCATCGGGAACTTTCCCGCTCACGCGCCCGAAAAAACAGTGCACGGAAGAACCCTCCGCAAGCGCACTGTCACGAATCTGCCTGACAATTGCCCCGGTGCTCCCGAAGTCGGACACATTGATCTGGACAACTGTCATTAAAACACCTCCGAAAAACGTACTGTCGCCGTGATGTCTTTATTATATTATTGCGACCGCGTTTTTTCAACGGCTTTTTGCTTTTAAGTTGCTTTTAAGGTTTTGGCTGATTTGAAGCAGAGTGCGGGAAAGCGACGGAGCGTGACAGAAAGTATCTGAAAGTGACGGAGCGTGACAGAAAGTGTCTGAACGTGGCGAAGCGCGGCAGAAAGTGGCTGAAAGTGGCTGAAAGTTGCGGGGTGTGGCAGCAAGTGGAGAATAGTTGCGAAGCGTGGCAGAACGCGGTAGAACGTGACAACGCAGACCGGAAGCCGTCGAATTTTGACGAAATCCGTCGAAATGTGTCGAAAAATGTCGAATTTCGACGAAAAGTGACGAAATATGTCGAAAAGTGTCGAAATTTGTCGCACAATGCAGACTTTCGGAACGTGAAAAAGTGTGGTATCATCACACTGCGGGACACCGCGGGAGGGAGATGAACGCCATGCAAAACCAGTTTTACGTTGACTACGTCGAGAAATCGCTTGCAAAGAAGCTTGCGCCGGGAGTCGTGTATTCCGACAGGGAATTCGAGGAACTCGTCGAAGGGTGCGTTGCCGAACTGGCGGAAAAAATCACAATCGACGAAAACGTCGCGAAAAAGCTGACGAACGAGATTTTCTGCGCGCACCGGAAGCTCGGGATTCTGCAGCCGCTTCTTGACGATCCGGATGTGAACGAGATCATGATCAACGGGACGGATTCTATTTTTCTTGAGAGAGGGGGAAGGATGGAACGGTACAGCGAGCGTTTTTCGGATGCGGGTATGCTTTTTAACGTTATTCAGTCGATGGTCTCGTGGGTCAATCGGACGGTGAACGAGAGTTCCCCGATAGTCGACGCCAGGCTGTCCGACGGTTCGCGGGTTAACGTGGTTCTGAAGCCGGTGGCGCTTAACGGGCCGATCGTGACGGTGAGAAAGTTTCCGGACAAGGTTTTCACCATGCGGGAACTGGAGGAGGGCGGGTCAATTAGCGAAGAAGAGGCGCTATTCTTGAAGCAGTGCGTTGAGGCGAGGGTGAACATTTTCGTCTCGGGAGGAACCGCGAGCGGGAAAACGACATTCCTGAACGTCCTGTGCGGGTTCGTGCCTGAAGAAGAGCGGATCGTGACGGTGGAGGACTCCGCGGAGCTGAGGCTGTCACCGCCGAATATCGTCAGGCTGGAGACCAGGGCTGCGGGACCTGGCGGGAACGGAGAGATAAGTATGAGAACGCTCATAAAAACGTCGCTGAGAATGAGGCCGGACAGAATAATCGTAGGCGAGGTCAGGGATATGGCGGCGCTCGATATGCTTCAGGCGATGTGCACAGGCCACGACGGGAGCATGTCAACGGCGCACGCAAACTCGGCTGCCGACGCGGTAACGAGAATCGAGACGATGTCGCTCTGGGAGGGAAACATCAACAGCGAGGCTGTCCGAAAGCAGATTGCGTCGGGTCTGGATCTGATCGTTCATATGGCAAGGGACAGTTCTCTTAAAAGGTCTGTCGAAGAAATCTGCGCCACGTGCGGAATGGAGAACGGAAACGTAAAACTGTGCACAGTTTTTAAAAACGGAGTGAAGACAAATCCGGTTACGAAGGAGATGCGCATTTATGAAAAACTCAAAAAACTCGGGTATACCGAAACTTTTGACGCGGAAGAGGCAAGCTGAAAAAGGGGGAAAAAGCACCGGAAACTCGAAACTGAGGGATATGTATGAACCGACATATTTTGCCTATATTTCGGTCGGATTGATCGTCGTGGCTGCTGCGGTGGCAGGAGGACTGATTTTATCGGGCAGACTGATTGTTTCAATCGTTCTCGCGTGTGCGATACTGCCTTATTCGGTAAAGGAATTCCGCGAAACGTACCGTTCCAACCGGAAGCGGAAGGTTGAAAAAGAGTTTTTGGAGGCGATGCAGCTGGTTCTGTCTGACGTTTCTGCCGGGAATACCGTTGAGCAGGCGTTCGTCAACCTGTACGAACAGTACGAGAACGGAGACAGTGTTAAAATCGATCTGATTGCGGCCGATATCTTAAAAATCAACCGGAACGCCAAGATGAACTATTCGTTTTACGACGAGCTGCAGATTTTTGCGCTGAAGACGAAAAGCGAGGACATTCTCAGCTGCGCGAAGGCGGTTTCAATTGCCGGATGCAAAGGCGGGGACATGGTGTACGTTATCAGGAACGCGCTTGCGAATATGAGAATCAAGCAAGAGACGGATGACGAGGTTCAGAGAACGCTGGCGATGCCGAAATATAATTTGAGAATTATTACGGTCATGCCTTTTGCGCTGGTTCTTTTGATGAGAGCCGTTTCGAAGGACTACATCGAGACTCTTTACCGGAGCAAAGTCGGGAGTATAGTTGTCGCAGCCGCAGCCGCGGTAATATTTCTTGCCTGGATACTCGGCAACAAAATTTCATCAGTAAAATTGTGACCGGAGGCGATGCAACTTGAACGTGTCAGATTTAAAGAAGAGGAAGGGCGGGTTGTTTCAAAACTATAACAGAGGCGTACTCGCGAAGATGCGGTTCCTGTACGGAAACCGCTTCGAGAAAAAGCGGGCGGAGAGGAAAAGGCTGTTCCTGATTATGGGACCGGTGGCGATGTGCGTTGCTGCCGTGGCGTTTTTCGCGGGGCTTAAGGCGGCTGAGATCGCGGTACTTGCCGTTGGAATTCCGCTTGGAATTATCGGATTTTCGGAGTATTCCGTTTTTGACAAAGCGAAGAAAAAACAGAGGAAACTCAGGCTCGGGTTGGCGGATCTTGCCGAGAGGCTGGCGGTGCTTCTGGACGCGGGGGTGAACGTCTGGAGCGCGCTTGTAGACGTCAGTTCGATGATGAAGGAGCAGGACGGCGCGCTGGGAAACGAACTCAGGATGGCTGTTAACGATTATTGCGGCGCGAACGGCTATTATTACTCGCCGGAGGAGGCTTTGGAAAATATGGCCGCAAGATGCGGCGACGCCTCGGTCAGTACATTCGTTTCGCTTGTGCTTCAAAACTCGAGAAAAGGTTCTTCGGAGCTCGCGTCGCTTTTGAGGCTGCAGGCGGTGAACCAGCGTTCGGAGCGAAAGGCGCTTGCCAAGCAGATGGCGGATGAGGCGTCGACTCTCATGTTGATCCCGTCGGCAATGATTCTCGCGGCGATACTCGTGCTAACCGCTGCGCCTGCGGTCATCGGGTTTTTGTCGTGACTGATTTAACGAAAGATTCTTTAGAATAAAGGGGAGGTTATTATGGACAAAATAAGGGTTGGAATTACAAAGGCTAAATCGAAGTGCTTTGCGATGGCGGCAACGGTCAGGGGCAGGCTGGACGATTTTAAAAGAAATGTGAATGGCATGGGTACTATAGAGGTAGTACTGATTGTGGCAGTTCTGGTGGCGCTGGCGCTGCTGTTTAAAACGTTCATAACGCGCTACGCTAATACTATTTTTGACTCGATCGAATCAAAAACAGAGAACGCACTCGGAGACTGGTAAAACTTAATGATGCAGACTGGAAAAGAGGGGGCGACCTGGATGGAATATGAGAAGAGAACAGATCCTGAAAAGGATGAACCCGAAGAAGACGACGGCGTCGGGCTCGCGGCGGAGCGCGACATTCATTACGGGGAAAAGGAAGAGGAAACTGACAGCGGAGACGATTCGGACGAGCCGCCGTGGAGGGATACGGAGCTGTCATACGGCTCCGGGGGAAACGTTTTGTATAGGAAGGTTATCAGGGAGAGCGGTGACAAACAGACGGCCGGCGTTGTGGCAGAGTCCGGTGAATACCGAACGAAGCAGGACATTACCGGGCAGGACGCGAGAATCCAGATCAGCTACGACAGGTCGAACGTGGTGCTCCGGCTGTTCCTGAAAGACGGGTTCGAGTTGTACAAACAGGCCAAAAAGGAGTTTGCCTCCGGTATTCCGGGGGACTGCCTGGAACTGCCGCAGGGTTCCGTTTCACCGGGGGGATACACGTGCGTGATTCGCGGAAAGATGTCTTTGAAATCGCTGGTGTGCGGTGAGGAGACCGTGACGCTTAAGAACTTCGATGCGTTTCTGAATTGCGTATGTCTTCTGCTTGAGAGCGGCATCAGGAAAGAAATCGAGATCAGGGACGTGGTATTTGACTACAACGCGATTTTCGTCAGGAATCCGGACTCGGACTACAGATTCATGTACATGCCGGGGCTGCGGTATGCCGGGAACAGAACGTCGGTTGCAGAACTGGTGAAGGTGATTTTTCTGAACCTTAACTCGGATCTTTTGACGGCAACGGACTATAACACGATTTGCGCGCTCATAAAAACGTTCAGGCAGGAGTCGGAGGCGGAAGAAATCAAGGAAACTGTCGAGCGCATAAGAGGCCAGATTGAGAGCTATCTTGTATCGGTTCCGCTTAGGCTTAAACTGAAAAACGTTCTCAAGTTTCCGGACAAAAAGGTCAAGGCCGCGCCGGTTCAAAAAGAGGAGAAAGCGGTCGCGGTATTCTCCGGAACGGACGCACTTGAAGGATTGTATTCGGAGATTGAGATTTACAGGAATTCGCCGGCGGTATTCCGGATAGGCAGAGACGACGACTGGTCTGACGCGAAAGTTTTTGACCTTTTCGCAAGCCGCAGACACGCGGAGGTGACGCTTGACTTTGACGGGAAAATGCGCGTGACCAACTATTCCGTGAACGGGACCGTTGTCAACGGGGAACGCCTGAGCGGCGAAGAGGAGCTTGTGCTTGGTGACGAGGAGGCCAAACTGTATGTGACGCGAAGCTGCGGTTTTTCGGTAAGACTGAAAAGACCGGCGGCGTGATTGAATACGGAAACCTGTGCGGGTTAGATATAAAGGGGGGATCGACCTTGAGATGATTAACTATATTTCATAATTGAATAACAAACTATCTTCCAAAACTCTGAAATCTGACGCTAAAGTGGTTG
>JAEEGG010014995.1_pt1 | contig 16333 bp, 13 predicted proteins | sample 9134161 | NCBI WGS metagenome assembly JAEEGG01 (sample SAMN16246543, study PRJNA631951) | gut metagenome | biome: gut microbiome; feature: rumen; material: CR-attached | host: Bos | place: Iran: Karaj | collected 2018-10
ATCCCAATACCAGCTACAATTTTGCCGATGCCCTCAAGAGCTCCCCGGTTCCGGTCATCAGCCACGAGACCGCCCAGTTCCAGAGCTACCCCGACTACGCCCAGATAGAGAAATACACCGGTCCGCTGGAGCCCCGCAACCTCGTGGAGTTCCGCCGCCGGCTTGTAGAAGCCGGACTGGGAGACCAGGCCAAGGATTTCCAGCGCGCATCGGCCGCCTGGCAGGCCCAGCTGTACAAGGCCGATATCGAGATGTGCCTCCGCACCCCCGGCATGGGCGGCTTCCAGCTGCTGGACCTGCAGGACTACCCCGGTCAGGGATCGGCCTATGTGGGCATCCTGGATGCCTTTATGGACAGCAAGGGGGCTGTAACGGCCGATGAGTGGAGAGGCTGGTGCAGCGACATAGTACCCCTGGCCCAGTTTGACAAATACTGCTGGAGCACGGACGAAACCTTCCGTGCGCAGGTGGCCCTGGCCCGCTTCAGCCAGGAGCCCGTGACCGGCCTCGAATGGGCCCTCTCCTCCGGCGAATCCGGCAGACTGGAGACCCCGGCGGGCGAAGGCCTGCTGGATGCAGGCGCCATTGAGATAGACCTTTCCGGTTTTGACGCCCCGGCGCAGCTGGAGCTTAGCGTGACCGCCCTTACCGCCAAAGGTCCCCGCCGGAACAGCTGGCCCCTCTGGGTCTATCCGGCCGGCAACCTGCCCGACAAGAGCGGCATTACCATTGTGAGGGAGCTCTCCCCTTCGGCCCTGACGGCCCTCAAGGGCGGCGCTTCCGTGCTGCTGATGCCCTCCGACACCACGGATACCGTAGGCGGCCTCTTTGAGACCGACTACTGGAACTACCGGATGTTCAAAGACATCTGCGAGAGCAACGGAAAGCCCGTTTCTCCCGGCACGCTGGGCCTCCTGATGGACCCGTCGCACCCGCTGTTCCGCGAGTTCCCTACGGACGAGCACACCTCCTGGCAATGGTTCCCGGTAACCAAGGCCTCCCGGCCCGCCATCCTGGACAAGCTGGACGGCTACAAGCCCATTGTGCAGGTGATTGACAACATCGAGCGTAACCACCGCCTGGGCCTGGTGTACGAGTTCAAAGTGGGCCAGGGCCGCCTGCTGGTGTGCTGCGCCAACCTGGAGGAAGTCCTGAATACGCCAGAAGGGCGCCAGTTCTACAGCGCCCTCCTGAACTATATGCGTTCTCCGGAATTTGCTCCGGAAACGGAGATGGTTTTCTAGAATTTGAGCTTCTTGCCCTCCATAGTGGGAGGCGTCTCAACCAGCGGCGTGCAGCGGAGGAAATCCAGCCAGCTATAGTAGATATTGAAAGCCATTTCCACGTAGTCCGCGGCATAGAGTCTGGCGGCCACATACTCCTGGGTCATCTCTCCCCCGTTGCGGAGGGCCTCCACTTCCTTGAGATAGCCCATCATCTTGGGGATCAGCTGCTTGTCTTTCTCCAGGTGGGGTTTCACCTTCTGGATCCAGCGCTTCACCAGTTGCTGGTTGTAGGCCTGCACTTCGGGGATTTCGGCTTTTCGGCCCTCTACAAACCAGTCCGGAGCTCTTTTGAGACCTTCGGCCTTGGCGCGCTCTACCAGCGGAGCATCCATAGCGGCCACCTTCTTGCAGGCGGCCGAAGCAAACCACTCGTGGCACATCTGCCGGCGAAGCGGGTCAAACTCATTAAAGACTGCGCGCTGGCGGGCAATACCGCCGTAAAGGACAAAGTCTGCGCACTCCGACTCGACGGAACGGTCCGAGAGCGTATTCTCCATCTGCTTGAGCACCGGGCTCATAGTGGCGGCAATCTTATGGATGATGGCCGTATACTTGGCGGCGTTGGGGTCAAAATGGAGCACCGAGTCGTAAGGCTGGCCCTTGGCGGCCCGCTTGGCGTTCTCCATCTGGGCGTCGGCCAGGCGCTTTCCGGCGGCCCTCACTTCGCCGTCCGGCTCGTGTAATTTGAGAGCCAATGAGTATGCCTCCATCTGGGCGGCGAAATCGCTCATCTTCTCGCGGGTATCCACATCCTTCACATCCGGGAAGCCGGGGAGCTTGGCATAGGCTTCGTCGTAACTGCTGCAGGCAAGCGCCTCCACGCGGGGCTTGTTGGCCTTCTTGTCAAAATTGACGGTGCTCTCGATAATGGGATACTCGTCTTCGCGGTAACCGCCCAGGTTCTGGGCATAATTGCGTTCCGACTGCGGCACAAAGAAGGTCTTGGCTTTCTGCTGCGCGTAAGAATGAGGGCCGAAGACAAAGATCAACGGCAGGGCAAGGTAAAGAATACGTTTCATATCAGTTGATGCAAATGGCCGGCACTACGCCGATGGATGAATTGGTTAGGTTGGAATCGGACTTGGTGGGGTAATCGTTCACAATGACGGCCCGCTGAGCTTCTCTTCGGGTGTTCAGCCCCACAAAGTAGTTGGGCATAAGAGGGGTACGGAGCCACCAGGTGGTGATAAGGGACTCGGAGGAATGCTCCACTCCGTGTGCTTTGGCAAAGTCCGTCATAGGACGGGCCAGCCCCTTGTACGTGGTCACGGTCTCGGAATCCTTGTACTGTTTGCCGGCGCGGAGGTAATCCATAAAATTGTCCTTGGTTACCTTGGGAGGGATGGCCTCAAAGCCATAGTCTTTGCGCACTACCTCTGCACCGCTGAGGACAAAGACCTTGTCCTTGGTATTGGCGCTCACGAACTTGGGGAAATAGATCCGCTTGTGTTCTTCTCCGCTCTCGTAGTAAATGCCTCCGTCATAGAGCAGGCGCTGCTTGGCATCGTATTGGATGCCGGTGCTGTTGCGGCTGTTGTCCACGGTGGTAACGGCAATCTTGCTCTGCAGATCGGGCGTGAAGGCGGTCTGCAGGAAGCCCTTGCCCTCAAACACCTTGTTGATCTCCTGGTTACCTTCCTCTTCTCCCTGGATATAGGAGAGACCGTTCAGGAAAGCACGGAGACGGCTGTACTCGTAGCTGTTGTGCTGGATCTTCTCCCCGTTTTCCTTGTGTCGGAGAGACTTGTCGGTCTTGAACTCATACTGGTTGCCCTCCAGGTGGGCCATGCCGCCGCCGTCCCGCTCGGTATCGTTGTACATCTCCGAGGTGAGGACACATTCGGCCAACAGGAGCTTCTTGCCGCTCCCGTTATAATTATTGGTAACCACGCGCCATTTGATGGGTTCCACCTTGAAATAGCGGTAAGTCTTTTTGTGGCGGCCCTGGACCCGGGTTCCGTCGCTGTAGCCGAAACCCGAGGGGCCCTCGTAACCGTTGGATTTGTTCTCCAACAGCTTGTAATACCAGCAGCCGTCGCTGCCCTTGTAATACATGTGGGCACCCGCCACCGCCGTCTGGGACTCATCTACCGTCACAGATTGGGCCTTGATGGTCTGGGGCCAATCTCCAAAAAGCACGTAAGTGCCCGACGTGCCCATCGAACCGTCGGTTCCGGCCGGAAGAATAGTGTAGGGAGTTCCAACGAAATCGACGGTTGATTTGGGCATCGCGGTTGCGACCAAGCCCCAGAACAGGGCGGTCAGGATGGAGAAAAGTTTGTTTGTTCGTTTCATGTATTACTTGTTCTCGTTATATCTTTTACGGAAATCCAGCGGGGTGGTGCCCAGATGCTCCTTCACAAACTTGCCAAAGGACGAGGCGCTGGAGAAATTGAGTTCGTCGGCTATCTGCTGCATAGTCATATCCGTATAGCGGAGGCGGTTCTCAATGGCCTTGAGCGTAAAGAGAGTGACCATCTCGCTGGGCTTGCGGTTCATAGTTTTCATAAGCAGCTTGGAGAGGTACTTGGGAGTCACGTGGAGCATTTGGGCAAAGTCCTCCACGCGGCGGATGCGGCCGTCGCTCTGCTCTACCAGTTCCATAAACTTGTCGGCCAGCAGCTTTCCGTGTAGCTTTTCGCTCACACTCACCACCACGCCCATCCGGCTTCTCATAAGGGCCAGGGACTCCAGGGCAAAAGCGCTGAACAGGGAGTGCACCACGGCGCGGGTTTCCACGCGGGAAGTATTCTGAAGGTTCCGGCAAAGAAGGCCGAAGTAAGATTCGAAGGTTTGGAAATCGGCCTCATCCAGCGTCACCTTGGGGTGCTGCTTGAGGGCCACCAGGTCTGAGAGGCTGTTCTTGCCGAACATATTCATGTCCCACATTTCGCCTCTGGAGAACCAAATCTCCCGGCAATTGAAGTCTGCGGAACACATAAAGCTCTCCAAAACGCTGTGGGCGAAGTACAGGAAGAGGTCTCCCGCACCCAGCTGGACGGTCTGGCCGTCGTAGTCTACCTGGGCCCTTCCCGCCGTGCAAATGAAGAAGATACCGTAATTGAGGCTCCTCACCCGGCCGCCGGGGAAACCGCTGAAGTGGTCCGACACTACCAGACCACCGTCGAACGAGTGCAGGATACCCTCGCCGCTCTTGGGAACTATATCAATTATCTCCATAAATGTTCTAAAGCACGACTTTCTGAGGGCAAAAATAGGAACAAATGGAGACAATTCAATGTTCCAGAGGTCGCTATTTCTGTACGGATAGTGTCATTTTCCCGGAAACCCCTACTCCGGCTGCGTCATAAACAGCTCGGCCTTGAGGAAAGCGATGTTCTCTTCTACGAACTTGTAGCCGTTGGAGCCCGGACGGGCCACGGCCATATATTTCTCATACCATTTAAGGGCTTCTTTGACGTCCTTTTTCATTTGATAGCAGTAGCCAATGGTAGAGAGGGACTGGATAAACTTGGGATTGTACTGGTAGGCCAGTTTGTAATGCTCTATGGCCTGGTCCCAGGAGTCCTGCTTCCTGTAGTAACCCACGCCATACTGCTGCTGGATGCGGGAAGCGGTGGAAGGATCGGGCTGGATCATCTCCCAGGCCTTGTCCAGCCAGGGTTTGATTTCACTTTCAAAGTGATAATACATATCGGACTTGAGGGCGGCTATGGAGTATGCCAGGCCAACGTCCGTGGAGTCTATCTGCCAGGCGGCCTTGAACTCCTGTTCGGCCCTGTACAGGGTCTTTTCCTGCCAGAAGCACTGGCCCAGATAGAAGTGGATGGGGTAGCTGTCGTTGCCCACCTCCAGCTGGCGCTCGAACACTTTGATGGCGTCTTTGTACGCCTCTTTGCGGTACAGGGCCAGGCCCTGCAGCGGTGCAATGGTGGTGTTGTCGGGGTCCAGCTCCAGGAAGGGCTCGCTGAGACTCAGCGCTCCGTCAAAGTCTTCGGCACCCAGGAGAATGCCAATAGCCTTGGAGAGCGTGGTCTCGTTCATAGGCCTAAGGGCCAGCGACCGGCGATAGTACCAAAGGGCCGAATCGGCCTGCTTCATACTGTTGAAGGAATCTCCAATGTAGCTCACCACGGCGGGGATGGAATCCCGCTGCAGCACCGCCTGCCCGGCCTCGATGCTCTGGGGATAAGCCTTGAGCCGGGAATAAATCTGCATCAGCCGAATCTTATAAAGGATATTATCCGGAATGCGGGCCGAAAGCAGGAAGTACGTTCCCGCAGCGCTTTCCAGATCTCCGCTCTGGAAGTGGCAGTCGGCCAGTTCGGCCATCACGGCCTCGTCAATGTCTCCGGGCTGCACCAGGGCCGAAAGGGCCTCCACCGCCTCATCCGTGCGGTAGATACTCTTGAGGTAGCGGGCCTGGGCCAGCACGGAATCGCGCTGGGTGGTCTGCGCCCCCAGCGGAACGCAGACCATAAGCCAAAGCGATAATAGAAGGATTCTTCTCATTATCTGAGTTGGAAGATCACCGGGAAGGTATAGGTAACGGCAACGGGCTTGCCATCCTGCTGGCCCGGCTCCCACTTGGGAGAAGCTGAAACCACCCGCAGGGCTTCGGCGTCCAGGAGTTCATGGGCGCCCCGTAATACTTTGACATCGCGGACCACGCCGTCGGCACCTACCGTGAACTGCAGCGTCACCCGGCCCTGGATTTCGTCCTTCTTGGCCTGCTCGGGGTACTTGAGCTGGGAATTCACCCATTTGGAGAACTCGTTGGCATCTCCGCCATTGAATCCGGGTTTAACATCAACCAATTGGAACGGGATTTCCTCTTTGTCTTTCAGGGTTTCATCGGCCTCCGGGAGGGTGACCTGAACGGTTTCAGGGGCAACCTGCTGAACTTCGGGAGCCGGGGCCTCGGTCTGGGCCTCTTCGGCGACCGGAGCGGGAATCTTATTGTTTTTGGTAGGATTGCAGGCGTACATAAAGACGGCCAGCACGGGGAAGAGAATCAGATACGCATAGCGCATCCAGAGGGGAGTAATGGGTTTGAGCATCATGGCGATACGGTTTTTGAGTTGGGCGTGCTGGAAGCCGCTGGCCAGGGTAAAACGGTGTTCTCCCACGGCTTTCCGCACCAGTAATAATTGGTATTGGGTTGCATCGATGCCATTTTTAATAACGCCTTCATCGGCCTCATACTCGTGCAGGAGGCGCAGTTCTTCGCGGGTAATCCACACCAGCGGATTCCACCACAGGAGCAGCTGAAGGGGAAGGAACAGGATCATATCCACCGAGTGATGGCACTGTACGTGCATCCGCTCGTGGGTGAAGATGGCGGGGTTCTCCGCCAGGTCTTTGCGGCTCATCACCACCTTTCGGCCCCAGCTGAAGGACGGCACATTCTCTTCCAGCAGCACCAGGCGGCAGCCTTCACGTTCTTGGGCCTTGCCTTTTCTCATCATTCGGCCCATCTTCCAGGCCGATGCAATATAAAGCACCAGCGTCGCAGCCATGCCGGCCAGGTATACGCCCAGCAGAACCGTCTGCCAGGGGAAGGGGGCCGAAGCCGCCACGCCTTCTCCTTCCACGCCCACCATCATGGGCCCTTCCGAAACGATGGACACCGTTACGGTCCTCAGACGGATGAGCGGAAGCAGCAGGCACAGGTAGGAGCCCAGGAGCAGCAGCACCCTATTCAAACGGAAGAAGGTGGTGCGGCGCATTACCAGCAGGTAGAACGCATAGAACAGGCTCAGATAGAGTCCGGCTCTGGCTATATATAATAGGAACGGACTCATTTCTGGTTCTTTTCAATTTGGGCAATGAGGTCCTTGAGATCCTGGAGGTCCATCTTGTCCTCCTCCACAAACTGAGAGACCAGACTCAGGTACGAATTGTCGTAATACCGGGCCACCACCTCGGAGATGGTAGTGCCACGGTACTCCCGTTCAGTAGTTTTTACTTTGTAACGGAACGAGTTGGCCATAGGCTCCCGCTCCAGGAAGCCTTTTTCTTCCAGAAACTTCACCAGGGTGGCTACCGTATTGTAATGCGGTTTGGGTTCGGGAATGTAGGAGATTAAGTCTCTGATAAACAGGCTTCCGTGTTCCCAGAAGATGTTCATCAGCATCTCTTCTTTGGCCGTTAGTTTTTGTTTCATACAGCGGTTTGCGTATAGTTTCCAACGGCAAAGATAACGATAATTTTTAAAACTCCTAATTTTTTTAGTAGTTTTCCTTAACTTTTTAGGAGGCCGGTGCCCCTTAGGCCCGTAACGCTATTTTTCGGCTTCGGGGGTGATGATGACCCAAGTGCCCAGCTTGACGCGGTTCTTGAGGTCCACTATGTCCTCGTTGCGGAGGCGGACGCAGCCCTCGGTGGCGCGGGTGCCTATGCTCTCCGGGAAGGGAGTGCCGTGGATTCCAATGTCACGGTAGCCGGGAACGTCCAGGCGGAGGAACCAGGGACCGTAAGCGTCCTTGATGGGGCCCTTGCCGTCCTTGAAGTCGTGGGGAATGCCCTTTGCGTAAAGCAGTTCGTTAATCTTGAAAGTACCTTCGGGGGTTTTGTTGTCTCCGCGGACCTGCTTGGGACCGTAGTTCTTGGCTACGGAGCAGCCGTACTGTTTGATGGCATTGCCATCTGCATCTACCAGCGTAAGGGTGAGGGAGGGCTTGTCAACCACAATGAAGGGGGCCGAATCTACCTGCCCCAGGTACTTGGCAAAGGGGGCCTGGGCCCGGGCGACGAACACCGGGAACAGGACCAACAACAGGATGAGAATCTTTTTCATGGGAACAAAGGTACACTTATTTTTTGTATATTTGTATTGATAACCACATTGTAACCAAAATGGATAAAAAAATAGCACTGAACCCTAACGAAGTAGTGGCTTTTCTGGAAAAAGCCCCGGAAAACTTCACAAGAGAAGACATGCTCACCTTCATAGAAGAGAAGAGCATCCGAATGATTGATTTTATGTATCCGGCCGAAGACGGGCGCGTCAAGACCCTCAACTTCACCGTCAACAGCCTGGAGTATGCAGAGACCATCCTCACGGAGGGCGAGCGGGTAGACGGCTCCAGCCTCTTCCCCTCTTTCATAGAGGCCGGCAACAGTGACCTCTATGTAATCCCCCGCTACCGGACGGCCTTTGTGGACCCGTTCAACCAGATTCCCACCCTGTGCTTCCTCTGCGGCTTCTACGACAAGAGCGGCAAGCCCTTTGACTGCGCCCCTCACGCCACTTTGATGAGGGCCGAGAAAGCCTTCGAAGCCTCCACCGGTATGCAGTTCGAAGCTATGGGAGAGCTGGAGTACTACGTGATTTGCGAAGAAGACGACCTCTTCCCCGCCACGGACCAGAAGGGCTACCACGAGAGCGAACCCTTTGCCAAGCTCAACGACTTCCGCCGCGAGTGTATGGACCACGTGGCCAAGACCGGAGGCCAAATCAAGTACGGCCACTCCGAGGTAGGCAACTTTACCCTGGACGGAAAAATCTACGAGCAAAACGAGATTGAGTTTCTCCCCTGCCCCCTGGACACCGCCGCAGACCAGCTCCTGCTGGCCAAGTGGGTCATCCGCAACCTGGCGTACCGCAGCGGCCTGGACGTAAGCTTTGCCCCCAAGATTACCACCGGCAAAGCCGGCAGCGGAATGCACATCCATATGCGCCTGATGAAAGACGGCAGGAACGCCACCTTAGGGGCCGATGGAAAACTCTCGGAAGAAGCCCGCGCCGCCATAGCCGGCCTTATGACCCTGGCACCGTCCATCACCGCCTTTGGCAACAAGAACCCCACCTCCTACTTCCGCCTGGTGCCGCACCAGGAAGCCCCCACCAACGTCTGCTGGGGAGACTGCAACCGCAGCGCCCTGGTCCGCGTGCCGCTGGGCTGGAGCTCGGGAACCGATATGTGCAGCGCCGCCAACCCGCTGGAGAAGCAGGCCGACCACGACACCACCGCCAAGCAAACCTTTGAGATGCGAAGCCCCGACTGCTCGGCCGATATCTACCAGCTGATGGCCGGTCTGTGCGTAGCCGCCCGCAAGGGATTGGAGATGCCAAGGGCCCAGGCTTTGAAGCTGGCACAGGAGACCTACGTGGATATGGATATCCACAAAAGTGAGAACGCCGGCCGCCTGGCCACCCTCAAACAATTACCCACTTGCTGTATGGAAAGTGCCGCCTGCCTGGAGAAAGACCGCGCCGTCTACGAGGAAGCCGACGTCTTCCGCCCCCGTATGATAGACGGTATTTTGAAGGCTTTGAAGGCCCACAACGACCAAAACCTGCATCAGGAGGCACGTGGTGATACTAAACTAATGAGACGCCTTGTGACGCAGTACTTCTATTGCGGATAGGACTTTTTATTCCTTATATTGGGACTAAAAATTCGCCGGCTCCTTGCACTCACTGCAGGGAGCCGGCTACTTAACCTAAACTTAAACTATGAAAAACTTCGCTACAAAATTAAAACAAACGAAGTAATAATGCAAATTATTTGTGCCTTATTTTTGCAAATTTCAAAAGTAAAAGTTTTTCACCGTACTTATCAAAGACAATTTTTGCTTTCAAGTCTGGAACATTTCCGGAGATTTCAAGGACTTTTCCTTCCCCAAATCGGTTATGTTCGATGCGGTCTCCAACCTTGAAACTGGTCATAGGATCCGGGACAAAATTGGCGTCGATGATGGGGGGCTTGGGAGCGGACACCCGGTCGGGGCCGGTCACGACGGAACGGGCCGGAGCTGCCGGCCTCGCCGGCTGGGCCGGCTTGGGTGACCAGCGCGAAGCACCGGACCAGCGGAAGCCGCGGGGGGCGTCGTCGTCAAAGTCGTCCACGGAGGCGCGGGACTCGAAGTCCTCCTTGCGGAGGGGTTTGTCCAGGTACTGCGGCGCCAGCTCCCGCAGGAAGCGGCTGGGCGAGTTATACTCGGTCTTTCCGTTCCTAAACCGTTCAGTCGCAAACATCAGCGTCAGTGTCTTCTTTGCCCTTGTCATTGCGACATAGAACAGACGACGCTCTTCTTCCAAATCAGAAGGTGTTAACATCCACCCGCCCGAGGGGAAAATGTTTTCTTCCATGCCCGGGACGAAAACATGAGCGAATTCCAAACCTTTTGCGGTATGAATCGTCATTAATTTTACTTTGTTTTCTATCGTCGTAACCGTTTCTTTATCCTTTTCCTCATTATCTATACTTGAAAGCAAAGCAATATCTTCCAAAAACTCAGATAAATACAGAACCGGTTTCTCTTCAACCTCTTTCTCGTCTCTCTCTGCTTCTTCAATTATCGCCTCTTGCTTAGAAGCAACCGCATTAAGTACCTCCTCAACATTTTGCAGTCTATCGTTCCCTTCTGATTTCGCTTCAGTTTTGTAATACAAATACAAGCCGGAATCATCAATAATCCCTCGAGCTATATCCATTGCAGGGACGTCAGATACTTGATCGGCATATTGCTTAATCATCATACAAAATGCTCTGATTTTTTGTATCGCGGCATTCTTCAACCCATAATTCTCCAAATCGTCATAAAAAGCAGCCTCAAATAATGAACATCCATGCGCATCAGCAGCTTTTGCCAATGAAGCCATCGAAGTATCACCAATTCCCCTAGTAGGCTTATTAATCACACGCTTAAAAGACTCAGCATCTCGCGGATTAACACAGAGCTTAAAATAAGCAATAACGTCCTTTACTTCAAGTCTATCATAAAACGAATTTCCAAAAACAGCATATGGAATGTTTCGAGTTCGTAACATTTGCTCTATGATACGAGATTGAGAATTCGTTCTATATAAGACCGCAAAATCATTATACTCACACCTCTCGCTTCTAATCCTATCAGCTATGCTATATGCGATCTCTTCCGCTTCGTTATCACCTTTGTAAGAATGAACGATATGAATCTTCTCTCCTTCCTCACCCATAGAGACGCAGTTCTTGGGGATGCGGCCCTCGTTGTGGGCTATGAGGGAATTGGCGGCGTTCACTATGGTCTGCGTGCTGCGGTAGTTGCGCTCCAGGCGGAAGAGCCGGGCCTTGGGGAAATCCTTCTGGAAATTGAGGATGTTCTGGATCTGGGCACCGCGGAAACCGTAGATGGACTGGGAATCGTCTCCCACCACGCAGATGTTCTGGTGACCGGCGGCCAGCTTGCGGAGAATGAGGTACTGGGCCATATTGGTATCCTGGTACTCATCTACCAGAATGTGACTGAAGCGGCCGGCAATGGTCCCCAGGGCCTCCGGGCTGCGCTTGAAGAGCACATTCATATAAAGAAGGATGTCGTCAAAATCCATCACGCCGGCCTTCTGGCAAGTCTGGCAGTAGAGGGTATAGATGCGGTGGATATCCGGTTTCTTGTGCTTGACGTCTTCGTCGCGGTAACCGCCGGCGCCCTGCATATAGGGCGTGGGGGTCACAAGGTCGTTCTTGGCCTTGGAGATACGGGACAGGACTTCCTTGGGTTTGTACACTTTGTCGTCCAGGCTCAGCTGCTTGATGCAGGTCTTGATGCAGCTCACGGAATCCGTGGTATCGTAGATGGTAAACGTGGGCGGAAAGCCAATCACGTCTGAGAACTCGCGGAGGAAACGGATGAACACGGAATGGAAGGTTCCCATCCAGAGCCGGCGGGCTTCCCGCTCCCCTACCATCAGGGCAATGCGCTCCTTCATCTCGCCGGCGGCCTTCTTGGTGAAAGTAAGGGCCAGGATGCGGTCTGCAGGAACGCCCTGCTGTATCAGATAAGCTATTCTGGAAGTGAGTACCCGGGTCTTTCCCGACCCTGCTCCGGCCACTATGAGCATCGGCCCTTCAATGCATTCGACGGCTTTTTTTTGCTCGGCGTTCAAATCTCTCAAAATCTCCATATCGGGTCCATTTTTATGACGCGAAATTAGCAAATTTTTCGTAACTTCGCGGAGTATTTTTGGAAATACACAAAACCATTTCAATAATGTCAAACAATCTCGATTTGAAAAAGGGCCTCAACATACCTGTGAAGGGTGTTGCCGCCCCGGAAGTCATCAAAACCGTGGTTCCTGACATCGTTGCCGTAAAGCCCACCGACTTCAAGGGTCTGGTCCCCAGACTCCTGGTCAAGGAAGGCGACGCGGTAAAGGCAGGCTCCCCCGTGATGGCCGACAAACAACGCCCCGAGATTCTGTTCACCTCGCCCGTCAGCGGCACCGTGTGCGGAATTGTGAGGGGTGAAAAGAGAAAATTGCTGGCAGTACTGGTAAAAGCAAGCGAGAAGCAGGAGTTCGTGGACTTCGGTGCCAAGGCTCCCGCCAACGCCCAAGAAACCAAAGAAATCCTCCTGAACACCGGTCTGTGGGGTGCGCTCATCCAGCGCCCTTACGGCACTATGGCTCAGCCGGACACCACGCCCAAGGCAATTTTCGTTTCCTCTTTCAGCACGGCTCCCCTGGCCGCCGACACCGACTTCACCCTGCGTGAATCCCTGGACGATATCCAGGCCGGTATCAACGCCCTGGCCAAGATTGCTCCCGTGCACATTTCCATCTGCAAGGAGAAAGCCGCTTCCACGCCTTTCCACCGCGTAGAGAATGCCTCCATCCACGAAGTCAACGGTCCCCATCCGGCTGGCAACGTAGGTGTGCAGATCAGCCACATCGCCCCCATCCAGAAGGGAGAGCTCGTTTGGACCATCTCCCCGCTGCACCTGGCCGCTCTGGGCCACGTGATCAAGACGGGCAAGCTGGATCTTACGCGCAAGGTGGCCGTCACCGGCCCCGCCGCCGCCAAGACCGGCTATGTGGTAGCTCTTCCCGGCACTCCCGTTAAGGAACTCACCCAGGTAGAGGGGGACATCCGCGTCATTGGCGGAGACGTCCTCACCGGAGAGACCATCGGGGCCCAAGGCTATCTGGGCTTCTTCAACGATCAGATCACCCTCATCAAGGAAGGCCGCGAGCGCGAATGGTTTGGCTGGGCCAAGCCCTTCCGTCCCAAGGTACACAGCTCTTCCTGGTGCTACTTCTCCTGGCTCACGCCCAAGAAGGAGTACGAAATGGACACCAACCTCCACGGCGGCCCCCGCGCTTTCGTAGAGACCAAGTGCTTCGAAGACGTAACTCCTATGGACATCTTCCCCATCTACCTCATCAAGGCCTGCCTGGCCGGAGACATCGAGAAGATGGAGAAGTTCGGCATTTATGAAGTGCTGCCGGAAGACCTCGCCCTCTGCGACTATGTAGACCCTTCCAAGAACGATATCCAGGCCATTATCCAGAAGGGCATTGACCTGATGATCAAAGAAATGGCATAAGCTATGGCAGAAGAAATGAAACCCGGCCTTTTTGAAAAAGGCGGCAAGCTATACTGGCTGCACTCTTCCATCGACGCTTTCGATACCTTCCTGCGGGTTCCCGGTACGGTAACCTCCAAGGGCGCCCACGTGCGTGACGGTATCGACCTCAAGCGTGTCATGATCATGGTGGTCATCGCCCTGGTACCGGCCGCTCTGTTCGGCATGTACAACGTGGGTCTGCAGACCTCCACTGTTTACGGCCTCGACTGGGGCTTCTGGCACATGTTCTGGTACGGACTGCTCCGGATGCTTCCCCTGTTCGTGGTATCCTACGCCGTGGGTCTGGCCATCGAATTCGCATCGGCCCAAATCCGCGGTGAAGAAGTGAACGAGGGTTATCTCGTCACCGGCTTCCTCATTCCCCTGATTGTTCCCGTGGACGTTCCCCTGTGGATGGTCGCCCTGGCCGTCGCCTTCTCCGTCATCTTCGTGAAGGAGGTCTTCGGCGGCACCGGTATGAACATCTGGAATCCCGCCCTGGTGGCCCGCGCCTTCCTCTTCTTCTCTTATCCTTCCTCCATGTCCGGCTCTGCCGTGTGGGTGTCCAAGACCTGGGTCCCCGCCCTCAAGGGTGTGGATGCCGTGTCGGCCGCCACTCCGCTGGCCATCGCCCATGACGGCGCCTTCGACGCCGCCACCGGTGCCGTGGGTCAGTACAGCTTCATGGACATGTTCTACGGCTTCATTCCCGGCTCTACCGGTGAAACCAGCGTGATCGCCATCCTCATCGGCGCCTTCATCCTCGTCTGGACGGGTGTCGCTTCCTGGAAGATCATGGTGAGTTCCATCGCCGGTGGTCTGCTGGTGGGCTGGCTGGGTCAGCTGGCCGGTGCCACGGTGGTTCCCTGCTACTATCAGATTGTCATGGGCGGCTTCCTCTTCGGTTCCGTCTTCATGGCTACGGACCCTGTCACCGCCGCTCAGACCGAGACCGGCAAATGGATTTACGGCTTCCTGGTAGGTGCCCTCGCCGTAGTGGTACGCCTGTGGAACCCCGGTTACATGGAAGGCATGATGCTCGCCATCCTGCTCATGAACACCATGGCTCCGCTCATCGACCACTGCGTGGTATCTTCCCACACCGGCCGCCGTGCCAAGAAAGCATTAACCGCCTAAAGGATAAGCGCTATGAATACAAACAACAACGTATATACCGTCATCTACACCACTGTAATCGTGGTGATAGTGGCAGCGCTTCTGGCCTTTGTATCCCAGAGCCTCAAGGCTAAACAGGATGCCAACGAAAAGGCGGAAACCATCTCCCAGATGCTCACCTCCGCCCAGTACGGCACCAAGGCCGAACTGGACAAGCTGGGCAACGCCGCCAAACTGGACAAGTATGCAGAGGAAATTGACAAGGCCTTTGTGATTGACCTGGATGGCAAAGTGCTCCGCGAGCTCAACACCAGCCGCGAGGATATCGAGGTCTACAGCCCCAAGCAGCTCAAGCGCCAGAATTACAACATCAAGGGCGGCGCCAACAAGACCGGTGAGCCCGAGCTTCCCGTGTTCGTGTTCAAGAACGGCCGTACGGTGGTTCCCATCTACGGTGCCGGTCTGTGGGGTCCCATCTGGGGTTACATCTCCTTCGAACACGACAGCAACACCATCGCCGGTGCCTACTTCGACCACGAGTCCGAGACCGCCGGCCTGGGTGCCAAGATCAAGGACGACCCTTCCTTCCAGAAAGAATTCGTGGGTGAAGTGGCCAACTTCGGCGAGTCCAACGTCGTTGACATCGTGAAGGGCGGCGCCCCCAAGGATGCCGAAGGCAAGTCCGTCGTGGATAACAAGGTAGACGCCATCACCGGTGCCACCATGACTTCCCAGGGCCTGGATGCCGCCATCGACCCCTGGCTGGAAGCCTACTCCAAGTACTTCCAGGCCAACACCAAGGCTTGCGAAGGTGAGTGCGACAACCACAAAGCAAAGGAGGAATAAGCCATGGATGCAAAACTCAAAGAAACCATTCTGAACCCCATCTTCAAGGGGAACCCGATTACCGTTCTGGTGCTGGGCATCTGCTCTTCCCTGGCGGTAACCGTCACCCTGAAAGGTGCGCTGGTCATGGCCCTCTCCGTGATTGTGGTCTGCGGTATTTCCAGCCTCATCCTTTCCCTTCTGCGTAACACCATTCCCGGCCGCGTACGTATCATCGTGCAGCTGGTGGTGGTAGCCATGATGGTTATCCTGGTGGACCAGGTTCTCAAGAGCTTCGAAGCCACCTATGCCATCGACAAGCAGCTGTCCGTCTACATCGGCCTCATCATTACCAACTGTATCGTGATGGGTCGCATCGAGGCTTTCGCCCTGGGCAACAAGCCCTGGCCCAGCTTCCTGGACGGTGTAGCCAACGGCGCCGGTTACGGTCTCATCCTCATCATCGTTGCCTTCTTCCGCGAGCTCCTGGGCAGCGGAACCCTGTTCGGCTTCGATATCCTGAACCGCTTCGGCTATGTTCCCAACAACCTGGTGATCCTGCCGCCCTTCGCCCTCATCCTCCTGGGATGCATCGTGTGGGTACAGCGCAGCATCCAGAAAGACTTGCAGGAAAAATAATTGTGACGCCTTATGGAATATCTTAGCTTATTCGTCAAGTCCATCTTTGTGGACAACATGATCTTCGCATACTTCCTGGGAATGTGCTCATTCCTGGCTGTATCGAAGAATGTGAAGACAGCTGCAGGCCTGGGTGTCGCGGTTATCTTCGTGTTGCTGGTCACTCTCCCCAT
>JAEEGG010014997.1_pt1 | contig 16330 bp, 20 predicted proteins | sample 9134161 | NCBI WGS metagenome assembly JAEEGG01 (sample SAMN16246543, study PRJNA631951) | gut metagenome | biome: gut microbiome; feature: rumen; material: CR-attached | host: Bos | place: Iran: Karaj | collected 2018-10
TCGTGCGAGATGGCGCGTTCGCCCCGCATCACGTCGCCGCCGCAGCCGGCGTTTGAACGCGGCGACCAGTCGGCGGAAGCGTTGATGACCGCGTCGGCGCGGGTTTTCGCGAGGACGTCGCCGTCTGTGTCGACCGCGAGAGTGACGAGCCAGTCGGCGCGGGGGTTGGCGCGGAGCAGGTCGAGCACGCGGATGCCGCAGCCGCCGAGACCGATGACGAGGGCTTTTCCGAGGGGAACGGAGGAGAGGCCGGAGGGACGGTTTTCGTTGTTTTCCATCATACTTTCAGAGCCTTTCCCAGGTTGAAGAGCTGTTTCATGATCTGGTCGCCGGCGTTCTCCATGGCGCGGCGGAGACCGTTGCCGCCAGACGGCGAATCCGCCTCAAGCGCGGCGGCGTGTTTCACGAGTCCGAGGATCGCGGAGTAGCACGGCATGGGACTGCGGAACGAGGAGAGCGCGCCGGTGACGTTCATGGCCTCGCCGACGCGGACCGGGAGCCCCATGACGTTTTTGAGGATGTCGGAGGCGGATTCGATCATCGCGCCGCCGCCGGTGAGCACGACGCTGTTGATGCAGGGCAGCGCCTTGGCGCGTTCGAGTTCGTTTTTGATGAGCGAGAACGTCTCGCGCTGGCGGAGGTCCATGACTTTTTCGAACGAGTCGAGCGGGATGCGGCGGATCTTGTCGGAGCCGCCGCTGGAGACCATGTATTCGATGCAGCTTTTTCCCTCGGACCGGAGCGTCTCGAGCTTCGATTCGCGGATGAATTTGTGGCAGAATTCGTAGGGCAGGTCCAGCGCCACCGAGAGGTCGTTCGCCACGTTGTTCACGCCGGTCGGGATCACGCCGCTGAAGAGCACGCCCTCCTGGTAGAGCAGCACGTAGGAGCAGACCCCGGCGCCGTAGTCGATCAGCAGCGTGCCCTGGGACTGTTCGTCGGCGGTGAGCACGCTGTAGGCGTCCGCGAACGGCGCGAAGACCGGGTAGCCGTCCTCGAATCCGAGTTCGCGCAGGATCACTTTCACGGTCTCGAGGCGTTTTTTCTCGGCGAAGACGATGTGGACGATGGCGGTGAGCTTCTCGGCGAGCTGGCCGACGGGATTGAACGTGCGTTTGCGGCCGTCGAGCAGGAACGACGAATCGTAGACCTGGATGTTGTCGAGGTCGGTGGACACGGCGAGGTTCTTGGCGTTGTCGATGGCCTGCGCGACGTGTTCCCGCGTGACCTTCTTGTCCGGGGCGTAGATCAGGACCGTGCCCTCGCCGAACCGGAAGCTCACGTGCATGCCGTTCACCAGGAAATAGACCAATCGCTCCGAGCGGTTGAACGCGCGCCCGAGGCCCTTTTCCGATTCCTCCAGCGTCTCCCGGAGGATCGCCAGCGCGGCGTTCTGGTCGGCGATCACGCCCTTCACCACGGAGTTTTTGCTCGGGCGGGAGGCGAACGACAGCACCTCGATGTTTCCGTTCTGGTCCGGCATCCCGTGAATCACGCAGATCTTATCCGTGCCGAACTCGATTCCTGTTATGATGGTTCGTCCTGACGATGACATGGTTTTCCCTTCGCTTCATGCGTAGCGGTTTGGTCTTTTCGGCGCTCCGGAGCCGCACAGTCGGGCGCGGTTCGCGGAGCCATCAATAAACAGTACCACACTTTTTGAAAAAATCGAATGGTTTTCGGAAAAAAACGCGTCTTTTTTTGAGTGGACGGCGCGTGCGTGCGCCTTGGACGCGTCATGCGCGCGCCGGAGAGCGTTCAGGCGAGGCCGAACATGCGGAGCAGGGAGTCGAAGCGTTCGACGGTGTCCGCGCCGAATTTTTCCAGCGATTTCCGCACCACTGCGGGCGGTTTCTCGAGCATGTCGCCGGATTTCGAGAAGAATTTGTCGGCGAGGCAGATGAGCTTCTCCTCCGGGGTCTCGGGACAGTAGTCGCGCACGGGCAGCGGTATCTTCTGCGCCACGACTTCCGCCGCGGTGATCCCGGTCCCGGTGTGGCGTTCGCAGATGCGGGCGTACGGCTCCATGTCGAGGCCGTTGGCGCGGCCGTATTCGCGGAGCATGGCCGCCCCGGTCACGCCGTGCGTCACGTAGGGGAGGTCGCCGGTGCAGAGGATGGACGGCGCATGGCATTTCAGGATGCCCACGTCGTGCAGCATGGCCCCGGCGGAGACGAATTCGCGGTCGAGCTCGAGGGGGCATGAGGGTGCGTCGAGTATCCTGAGCGCCATGTCGCGCACTTGCGTGCTGTGACGGAGCAGGAGCCTGCGCAGAGGGGTGTCCTCCGGGTAGAAATGACGGAGGACGTCTTCGGGGTCGAATCCGGGCATGACGGCGTTTTCCGGGGCGTTGGCGTGCGTTACGGCAGGGGTGCGGGCGCCTTCGGGGCCGCCGCATGGGTCTGCATTTCCGCCTTCAGCAATTTCACCACATCGTCGGCGAACTGCCCGGCGGCCTTGTTCATGCCCTCCGCGAACGATTCGGCGGAGACGTCGTCGACCGGGATGCTGTAGCTCTTCGTGCCGGAGAGTTTGAACTCGTCATCGGTGTGCTCCGTGATGATGAAATGGATCATCAGGCTGACCTGTTTTTTCTGCGCGTTGAGCTCGCAGATCAGGACCGTGCCGTCAAGAGAGAAGAGCGGTTTCGCGTGGTCCTGGGAGGAATCCGGGGCTGCGGCGAATCGTGCCGACAGGTACTTGGTGAGCATCGCTCCGGGGGGCATCGACCAGCGGTTGTACTCGTCCACGCTGATGCGGTTCTCGTCTTCGCGGAACACCATTTTGAAGCGCCCGGCGCACTCGCTGGAGAACGTCTCGACGTCGACCACGAACGGCAGCCCCGCGACCGGAGCCGGGGACGCGAGGTCGAACGTTTTCGGGTCCGAAAACTCGGTTTCGGGAATCAGGCTGAAATGGCACGACGCGAGGAGCGACGCTGCTGCCGCCGCGAGGAATAAACCGAACCGTTTCATGGACTATGCCTCCTGTTTGAACGAGGGACAAACTGAATTACTGGGCGGGGGCGGGCGGGATCACGAGCTTCTGGCCGATCTTCAGGATGCCGCGTTCGCCGAGTGTTTCCTTGTTGGCGTCCTGAATGATCTTCCACATGGACGCCTTGCCGTACATCTTCTGCGCGATGGCCTGCAGACCGTCGCCTTTCGCCACGTAGTAGTAACGGACGCCGTTTTCGCCGGCGATCGTGGTGCCGGGGGTGCCGGTTGTGGAGGAGGGTACGGAGGTGCTTCTCGCCGTGGTCTGGGACGTCGAAGCGGAGGAAGCGGACGAGGCGGTCTGAGTCCGGCCGCTCTGAGTCTGCGTCGCGGCCGTAGTGGCCTTCGCCAGGCGGTTGCGGAGCTCCTGATTCTGCGCCAGGATCAGCTTCTCGTTGTCGATGTACTTCTGGATCTTCTCGCGGAGAGCGGCGATCTCGGTGTTCTTCGCAGCGAGCTTCGCCGGATCGACCTGCGGCACGTCGTCCGCGAGCTTCACGTCGTTGCGGACGCGGTAGAGCTCGAACATCTGGCGTTCGCAGTCCTGGATGTAACGGCGGATCGCGGCCTGGTCGTCCTTCGGGAGGGCCTCGCCGGTGAGGTCAAGGTATTTCTGGAGGTGATAGATGGCGGCGGGATAGTTCTCGAGGTTTTCCTTGTAGAGCAGGGCCACGTCGTAATGCGCCTTCGGGGACTTCGGGCAGATCACGAGGAATTCCTCCAGGCTGTCGGCGGATTCGCGGTAGGATTTGGAGGTCTTGGCGCTCATGGCTTTCGCGTAGAGCGGGTGGGTGGCTTCCTTGCCCACGTAGTCGGAACAGGCGGAAGCAAAGGCGATGCAGGCGACGGCCGCCGTCGCAGAGAGGAAACGAATGGCCTTCATGAAAAAAGCTCCTTTCGGGATAATACGGTTAGTTGATGATTTTATCATAGAAATATAGCAAGGGAACGCAAAAAAGAAAACCGAAAACCGAAAAAAAACGGAAAAAAGTCTTCCCGCCTTGCTTTTCGGGGGGTCAGGAGGTAAATTATAACTCCCCCGGTTGCGTTTTTCCGGCCGGGAAACGCGGTTCCGCCGCATCCGGGAGCAATCCATGAAACATCCGAAATCTCCAACCTCGATTTTGAACTCGGGACGGTTCGCGTCCGTTTTCGCCGCAGCGGTCGTCCTGGCGCTCGTCGTCTCCGCGTGCGCCGTCTTTTCGCGGGGCGAGACGGAACCCGTGCCCGACGGGACCGGCGAGGTCGTCGAGGGGGCGACGGAATCGCCCGCATCCGCTCCGGCCGCGGAGATCGCGGCCCCGCTCGTGATCCCGCCAGCGCCCGACTACGCGAATCCCTCGAGCTGGCTCAGCTCGGGCGAGACGAATTCCATCCTGCCCGAATTCGAGGTCTTCTACATCTACCCCACGTTGTTTCAGAACAAGCTCCGCCCGGTCATGGACCACAGGTTCGACCGCATCCGCGTGAAAGCCGCCGATTACCTGAAGCTCACGTTCGGGCTCCTGACCGACCCGGTCCACCCGTTCAAACTCTATGCGCCGTTCGTGCGTCAGGCGGACTACGGAACGGCGCTGGAAACGGATTTCGCGGGCGACCTCGGGGAGACGCTGTTCCGCTACGGGATCGAGGATACGAAGACGGCGTTCCTGTACTTTCTGGAACGCTTTCACACGCCCGGGATGCCCTACATCCTGATCGGGCACAGCCAGGGCGCGTCCGACCTGTACGAACTCCTCCGTTCGACGCCGGAGATCGCCCCGGAATCCGGTTTCGTCGCGGCGTACCTCGCGGGCCTGCCGAAGAAGACGGCGGCGGAGGTCGACCGGGATTTCGCGGGGCGCGGTATTCGCAGAGGGACGAAACCCGGCGAGACCGGAGTGATCCTGAGCTGGAACACCCTCGCTCCCGGTGCCGGAGACAACATGCTCGCCACGCCCGGCGGCTGCGTCGTGAATCCGCTCACCTGGAGCTCAAAAACGACCCCGGCGGGCGAGTCCGACCTGCCGGAGACGGGGTATTACTACGTCTCGGAGAAGGAGCCAGCGGGGAAGTTCGACGGGAAGCTGCTGTCCGGGACCCGGGCCGACCCGGCGCGCGGCGCGGTGATCGTGGAGCTGCCCGGCGACAGCGAGTTCGACGCGAGCGGCGCGATGGGCGAAGGGGTGTTCCACATGAACGACCTCTTTTTCTTCGCCGAATCCGTGCGGGACGACATGATCCGCCGTGCCGCGGCGTGGCGGAAGAGCCATCCGGCGGAGGACTGAGCCGGTCCGGGCTCGTGCGAGCTCAGACTTGCTCAGACGAACGGATTGTGTTTCTTCTCGTATCCGACCGAGGTGAACGGGCCGTGCCCGGGGACCACGCGGGTCTCGTCCGGGAGTTTGAAAATCTGCTCGTGCACGGATTTTATGAGCACGTTTTCGTCCCCGCCCGGCAGGTCGGTCCTGCCGATGGAGCCGAAGAACAGCGTGTCGCCGCAGAAGACCGTGGCGAGTTCGGGGAAATAATACGAGACGCCGCCGGGGGAATGTCCGGGGCAGGGGAGGACTTTCATGCGCGGGTCTTCGGGCGGCCAGATCGTGTCCGGGAGGTTTTCGGCGGCCGGGATGTAGTTGCCGACCGTGTTGCCCTTGCTGTAGTAGATCGGCTTGTCGGCCGGGTTCAGGTACACCCGCTTCACGTTCAGCGCGTCGGCGGTCGCTCCGGCGGCGGCGATGTGGTCCACGTGGGCGTGGGTGAAGAGGATCACGGCCTCGTCGCAGTCGAGCTTTTCGGCGGCCGACCGGATGAGTTTCCAGTCTCCTCCGGGGTCGATGACGTACAGCGTGCGGTCTCCGGGGTTCTGGACGAGGCAGCAGTTCACCTCGAGCAGTCCCACGACGATATGTTGGAACGGATAATCCGGCATGATTCGAAGCTCCTGTGTGGTTGGTATGATGAACGGGAGATGAGCTCCCGCGTCAGTGCAGTTTGAATTCGTTGCCCCTGTCGTCGGCGTGGTAGGTCGGCGTGGCGTTCCCGCCGCCGTTGCCGGGCTCGTATGCTTCCTTGTGCCTGTCGAGCCAGTCCAGTCCCTCCTGGCGGAACGCCGGGTCGCCGAGCAAGCGCAGTGCGAGGTAGTAGGGGAAGTAATCTCTCAAACGATCGCGATGCTCCTCGACGGCGCGGCCCAGCGCGTCCTCGAGCGTGAGGCTGCCGCTCAGCTCCGGCACGAAGTCCATCAGGTAATACATCCACGACAGGTTCGACAGGGAGGAGCCCTCCACGGGTTCGAGCGAGACCGGGATCAGCGCGGTGTTGTCGAAGACGGGCAGGACCATCCGCCCGGCTTCGAAGGGGCGCAGACGGGTGCCGTCATCCAGCTTCAGGATGCCGACGGGCTTGGCGAGCGCATCCGCCTGAATGTCCTGGAGAAAACGGGAGTTTTCAAAGCGTTTCAGCTGGTTCGAGACCTGTCGGGCGTCGTAACCCGCCACGGTCGACGCGAAGACGTCCCCGAAGTTCTGGTCGTTGATGTTCCGCTTCTTCTGCCCCATGGAACCTGTCAGCAGCGCGGAGGAGGTGTCCTGCGACGCGCTGAAATACGCCCGGGCGCCGGACAGGTAGTCCGCACCGTCCTTGAACTGCCTGCCGAACATGTCGTTCTCCCAGGTCTCGCGCTTGTCGACCGAATATTTCTTCCAATCGGGATCGAAGAGCGCCCATGTGAGGGTCGGCAGCACGTTGTAGCGCATGTCGGCGTCCTCGTCGTCGTAGATGAAGTACGGCTCGACGGGGTTGCCCTCGCCGTCTGTGAGGGGGCCCACCTCGTACCGGACCGCGTAATGCCGCTCGCGGGAGGCTTCGTCTATCGTGGGGTCCAAGTGGATCACGTCGACCTTGTACTTGACCGGATCCTCGCTGTTGAAATAGTCGCCGAGGTACCCCTGTTTCCAGCGGTCGTACTTGGCGAACGCTTTGATCCCGGCCGCCTCGTCGTAGTGGTTCCGCGAAGAGGAGAATTCGACGTGGAGCGGGATGAGGTCCGACTGGTAGGTGTAATCCTCCCTGTCCTCGCGGTGAAGGTCGCTCCACCAGTTGTCCGGGAAATCGTGTTCCAGCAGCGGGCGCAGGTTGATCCAGTTCCTGTGCAGGATGTCCTGATAGGTCTGGCTGTTCCCGAGGTATGCCGTGAGCATGTCGGAGGCGTCGGAGACCAGCTGGGGCATGCCGGCGAACGTGAATTTGGTCCCGACGTAGAGTCCGGCGTCCTGGACGGAGTTGAGCATGGAAATGTAGGGGAATCCCCAGAAATAACCGAAGGCGTCGTCGTTGTAATAGTTGCTGTCGTTCCACAGCCCGCCGACTTTCTGCGCCACGATGTCGCGGTAGAGGCCGAGACTTTTGGTTGCGTCGGTGTCCTTGTGCAGGCCGTTGTATTCCGCGGCCTTCTGCGCCGCGCCGAACCCGATCATGGGGCCCGCGAACGCCAGGCGCGTCTGCATCTGGCTGATGAGCTTGTCCGTCGCCATCAGGAAACGTTTTTCCTTCTCGATCCGGATGAGCTCGTCGGTGAACTCTTCGTACCGCTCGAGGATGAAGATGCCGTCCTCGTCGAAATACTCCCCGGCATTGGGGAAACGCGCGAAATCGCTGTTCGGAATATCAATCGTCTGATAGGCGTTTTCAAGCTCGCCGTAGAGCTCTCCGTCGTTCGTGTTCGGATTGTTCAGCACGCCGACCCTGAAAAAGGGATCGGAGAGCAGCGCCCCGGTGGCGCGGTACATGTTCAGCTCGCCGATCACGTTCAGGGAATGCTTCTGCCACTCGGCTGCCGTGAGCGCGGCTGAGTCGACGGCGTTCTGCGCCTTCACCTTGCCCCGGATCACGGTCTGGACGTCGAAGAGCAGCAGGGCTGCGATCACGATGAGGATCATCGCCACGACGGCCAGGATCAGCACCTGCCCGCTCTCGCCGTTTCGTCTTCCGATATCTGTCGCGCGTTTCATGGCGGGTCACTCCAGGATGCGCTCGGAATAGTTCGCGACCCTCGCTTCGCCCGTGATCGTGACGGATTCGTGCCCGGTGATGAACTTGTAGAACGGGATGGTCAGGGGGTAGTTGATGAAGCTGAATTCGCAAAGTTTTACGTCGACCCCATCCACATAGAGCTCGGCGCGCGGTTTTTTCGAGAGCCGGCAGACGGAGCATCCGCCGCGCATCGGGAGCCCGTAATCGGGGCAGCGGTAATCGGTGTGGAACTGCACGTCCCCGTCCCAGTAGCTGTAGTTGACGTGCTCGTAGCCCTTTTTCTGGTACATGAATTTCTCCAGGATGGCCTCCTCCTGGTACAGGGACGGCCTCCGGTGGTCGTCGAACTGGAGATGGCCGGACGCCGGAGCGGCTTTCACGAGCGATTCGATGTAGGCCCATTCGTTTTTGAGTCCCACTGCGGCCGATCTGGCGCCCCGGAACGCGGCGTAATCGGCGACCATCTGGGCGAGGGAGAGCTGAAAGAGCTGGAGCACGCCGAAGAGGATCAGCCCCAGCAGGAGCATCGAGAGAAACGACTCCAGGATCGCGGAGCCGCGTTCGCCGCGGCGTTTCCGCGCGGCGCGGAGGATGGCGGTGCGCCGTCCGGGCACAAAAAAGCTGTCCGCCGGAACATGGTTCCCGCGCCCGCGGCCCTCATGTCGGGGCGCGCGGTTCGGATGATGTCGGGTCGAACAGCACATGGACTGCGTCCTTTTTTGCAGTGTTTCACGCGGGCGGGCCGGAGTCCGTCCGCGAGCAAGGCGGCCGTGGCCGGGCGTTTCCTCGGATGCGTCCGGCCGTGAGGTCAGAAGTCGATCGCCTCGCCGTCGTTTCCGGCGTCCTGGAGGTTCCGTTTGCTGGAGCCGTAATCCACCTGGCCGGTGTCCGCGTTCGAGTCGAACGAGTGGACCACGCTGGCGATCAGCTGGCGGATTCTGTCGCCGAAGAGACCGAGCACGGTCAGGGCCGCCACGGCGACCAGAGCGATGATGATGATGTACTCCAGGATGGCCTGTCCGCCGGAGGAACGGCGTTTTGTTGCATAGCGTTTTCTGTTGACTTTCATATCAGGACTCCTTGGTTGAGTTGGATTTCAGGTTCAGAGCGGTTCCCAGGCGATCAGCGAGAGCAGTCGCCAGCCGTACTCCAGGAACAGCCGCATGAGGAGGAAGAGCGCGAGCGTCAGCGTGACCGTGAGCATGAGCATCAGGGCGTATTCCGCGAGAACCTGCCCGGATTGCTGTTTGCGGCCGCGTCGTCTCATTTCGTCCTCCGTTACCAATACGATAGCATACTTTTCCGCAGTTTCAAATCAAAATATGCCAAAAAGAGCAAAAACCTTTAGACAAGGGACGCATGCGCCCGCGTCCTGCCGTGTCCGGGACGGGGATCCCCGGGGTGCGGCTTACTTTTTCTTGTCGTTTTTGTCCTTGCTTTTCTTGCTGTTCTTGGCCGCGTCCTTCGCGACGCCCTCGAGGTACTCCTCGGAGAGGTTGAGCGTGAAGACCGCGTCGTTGCCCTTCGGTTCGTGCTTCAGCGTGGAGAGCGGATTGGACTTGCCGCCCTTCTGGAGGAGCTTGCCGTCCTTGCCGATCTCGAACGAGCTCCCGGAGAGCATGGTGTAGAGCGTGACGATGCCGTCGACGGTGTGGAAGACTTCGTCGCGGACTTCGGACGTGGTGCAGCGGAGCGTGATCGTGGCGTCGAGCGAGCTGCGCGCGCCCTCGGAGATGCGTGCGAAAATGGAGCGGACGTTCTCGCGGATGTCCTGGATGTCCGGATCCTCCTCGTCGATCTCGATGGAGGAGTTTCCGGCCTTGATCTTCGTCTTCTTCTCCTCGGCCGTGCGGGGATGGGATTCCTCCTCGGCGGCGAGCCGGCCCTGGACGTATGCGGCGTCGACGGCGGCCGTGACGAGCGAGCCTTTGGTCTTCATGCTGGTCACGAGCATCGGCGTGTCGGGGTTTTCCTGCCAGACGTAGGGCTTCGTCTCGGGCATGTTGATGGCCAGGCGGCACTGCATGATGTCGTCGGAGACGAATTCGAAGAACGCGAGCATGTCGGTCTGCCCGTTCACCACGTGGATCTTCAGGACCTTCGTATTCCCGATCGTCAGGGCCTCGGTTTTGATGTCGTCGCGGCCGGCGAGGCGGTTGTAGATGGCGTTCACGCGGCCCGGAGCGTACACGACGGACTCCATGAGCGACTTCTCGAAGTCGGCCGGGTCGATCTCGGTCAGGAAGAACGTCACGTCGCCGTTCATGTCCTCCATGACCATCGCGACGTCGTCGAGGCAGGCGGGGAGGTTGAACCCGTCTTTCGAAAGGAGACGTTTCAGCGCGGGCGATTCGATGGCCTTGGCCGAGTTGAAGTACACGACGAACTTGGCGTTCGAGGGGACGTAGTTTTCCGAAACGGCGAAGGCGTCCGGTCCCGGCACGCCGAACGCGAGGAGGACGGTTGCGGCAGCTGCCGCGAAGCGCGATTTGAGGTTCATTGCGGTGTCCTTTCTGCGGAAATGAAACGGGTTATTGCGATTGCGTGAAATACATGAAGTTGCGGATGGCGTTCGCCTCCAGGTTCAGCGCCGTCGGCTCGTCGAACGGTCCGTCGATGACCACGGCGTCGGAGTCGGAGTAGAGGAAGCGCGGGCGGAACGTGCGGTAGAGCACGCCGTCGATCACGAACGCGAGCGTGGGAGCTTCGTCGCGCCTCTCCACGCTGAGCTTGCGCCAGAGTTTTCCGCCGTCCTGGGTCAGGTTGAGCCGGAGCTTGTAGAACCCGGGCAGATCGTTCACTGCGATGGCCTCGATGGAGATGATGTCGGAGGAGTCCAGCAGCTGGTTTTTGTCGATGATGACCTCGTCTCCGTACATGGAGCGGATTTCGTATTCCTTCTCCGAGCCCCGTTTGTGCTTCACGAGCTCGTGGATGGAGATCACGGCGAACTGCCCGGGGTCGCCGACGATCGGCCGGTAGACCTCCTGCTTTTCATCCAGGTTCATGGCGTCGAATACGTTCCTGCCGCTGCTCTCGCACGAGACGGCGAAACACGCCGCGAATCCGAGCGCGAAGACCGCGAGCCGCGCCATGGAGGGGCGTCCGATACTGTCTGTGAGGTGGCGTTTCATGGCGGTCAGTTCATCCTGAAGTGGTTGCGCGAAGCGTTGCTCTCCAGCTTCTTCGCGGTCGTCGGGTCGAAGGGGCCGTCCACGATGATCGAGGTCGAGACGTCGTCGTAGAACAGGCGCGGCACGAAAGTCCGGTAGACTACGCCGTCGATGAGGAACGCCACGTGATTGCCCTTGTTCGGCAGGCTGAGCCCGATCCAGTGACGTTTCCCGCGGTCGGTCAGCTTCAGCTCGAGGCTGTAGTACGGCGGCTGCTTTTCGAGCGGGATCGCCTTGATGCTCAGGATGTCGGAGGAATCCAGCAGCACGGTCTTGTTCAGGCAGAGGTCGTCGGAGTACATCGCCGGGGCGAATATTTCCTTGTCGGTCCCGCGACGCAGCGTGATGATCTCCCGGATGGCGACGACGCCTTCGAGGGGACGGTCGGACATGTCGAGGTTCTCCGGGTCGAGCATGTGGTCGATGTCGTCCGGGTTGCAGGAGCCCCCCCCCGCGCCGCAGAAGAGGAACGCGGCGGAGAGAAGCGCGAGTCCGGGGAGCTTTAGCCGGATTTGTTTCAGAAGGTTCATGCGGAGTTATTTCCTGAGCTTGAAATAGTTGAACTTGGCGTTGTTCTGGAGCGACAGGGCCGTGGCCTGGTCGAACGGGCCGTCCACGATCACGTCCATGTCCGCGTCGTCGTCCAGCATCCGCGGGACGAATCCGCGGTACACGGTGCCGTCGATCACGAACGCCAGTTCGGTGCCTTTGTGCTGCACGCTGAGGTTGATCCAGAGCTTGCGGCCGCGTTCGGTCAGGTCGAGCCGGAGGTTGTAGAACCCCTGGTCGCCGGGGATCGGGACGGGCTGGATGTATTTGATCTCGGACGAGTCGAGCAGCTGCATGGCGTGGATCGTCACGTCGTTGCCGAAATACGACGACACGGTACGCTCGACGCTGTCGCCCGTCTTCCTGCGGATGACCTCGTGGATGGAGACCACGTTCTTCGCCGGCTTCTGCATCTCCTCCCAGTTTTCCGGGTCGAAATACAGTCGGACCTCCTCTTTGTCGCAGCTGTGGTAGCCGCAGCAGAAGAGCGCCGCAGTCAGGAGTGCCGCCGGAGCGAAGAGTCTGTGAAAGTTTTTCATGGCGTGACGTGTCCGTGATGGGGGTGAAACGAAATTATGCGCAACCTATAAGATAAACTCCAAACGCGAAAATGCAACCTCATATTTAGAAAAAAGGTTGAAAAAACGGGTATTTTCGTTTCACAGGTTGAAAAATCGCCCGGACGGGATACTTTAAGGGTATCTCTGAAAATTCGATCGGATGGATTTTCAGCGAATGGGCAAAAAGACCAATGCAGGAAGATTTGAGCGTGGCTACCTGAAGGTAACCACCGAAAATCTTACCAGTTGGACTTGGTCCAAACGCGAAAAGCCGCCGAATACCAATTTTTAGAGGTGCCCATAGATAAAATACATGGCGCGGCGTGTTTTTTCAAGGTTTCTTTTGAATTTCACGTTCCGCCGTGTATATTATTTGGCTGGGGTTCGCCCCGATCAACCCCGTATACCACGATCGCACAGCCCATGGACTCTCCCGCCGAAAAAACCTCCCGACGCATCCGACTCGCGTTCGCTTCCTGCCCGGACTACTCCGCGCAGGCGCTCCGTCCCGCCCTGGAACGCGTCCTGACGCCCCAGATCGAGGCCGTCGGCGGCGTCTCCGGCAAATCCGTGATGCTGAAGCCGAATCTGCTGGCTTGGCGCAAGAACAACGACCCGCAGGCGGTCAATCCGCGGTTCATCGTGGAGACGGCGCGACTCTTCCTCGATGCAGGCGCTTCGCGCGTGGCCGTCCTGGAGAATCCCGCGGTCCAGACCGCGCCGCAGGTGCTGAAAGCGATGGGGATCCTCGACGAACTCAAAGCGCTCGGCGTCACGGCGGCGAATTTCGGTGACTACAAAAAACAGCCGCCGCTTGACTCCGTCTGCTACCACAACCTCGAGATCGCGAACGAATTCCGCGAATTCGATTTCGTGGCCGATCTCGCGAAGGCGAAGACCCACGGCATGATGACCCTCACGTTCTGCGTGAAGAACCTCTTCGGACTCGTGAACGGCGGCGACCGTCTGGCGTGGCATCTGGCAGTCGGACGCGACTACGACAAATTCGCCGACATGCTGCTCGACCTCTATCTCGTGGTCCGGCCGGATTTCAGCCTGCTCGACGCCGTCACCTGCATGGAGGGCAACGGCCCCGGCGCGGGCACCCCGACCGACCGGTTCTTCGTCGCCGGCGGCACCGACGCCCTCGCGCTGGACTATGACGCGGCGAAGATCCTCGGCGTCGACCCTGTCACGTTGCCTTTGTTCCGCCGCGCCATCGCCCGCAATCTCATGCCGGACCCCGCGACCGTCGAACGCATCGGCGACGTCCCGGTCTGCGAACCCCTGGCGCTTCCCGACCAGCCGGTCATGGACATGGCGCAGCTGCATCTCGGCGTCGGCATCCCGAAACATCTCCAGAAGATCCTGCACCGGGCGCTCGTCGTGAATCCGAAACTCGATCCGGAAAAATGCGTCGGCTGCGGCGTCTGCGTCAGGATGTGTCCGCCGAAATCGCTCCGTCTGGTCGACGGCAGACCGGCGTTCGATCTGCCGCACTGCATCCGGTGTTTCTGCTGTCAGGAACACTGTCCGAAAGGGGCGATCGAGCCGCGGATGACGCGGACGATGCGCGTCCTGAAAGCTGTGGACCGGTTCTTCCGAAACTGAAAAAAGTTCAAAGAAAATTATCGAATAAATATGCAAAACATCGGAAAAACCGGCGCGATTTGGAAAAAAACGAGAAAAAACTCCACTTTTTTCGAAAACCGACTGGAAAAATCGGCCCGGTGATTGTATAGTAATAACTCCGTTGATGCGGAAAAACGCATCGGCGGTCCAACTTCGCCATTCGAAGCGATCGTTGCCCGAGGACACTCAGCAGCGCTGAAAATGCTCGGTATCAGACGTGGAGGACGGCGGTCCCATTGGAAACCCGTTCCGGGTCGGCGGTGCATTGCGCCGTCGATTCGGGATGCTCAAATACATACATTCGAACCATCTTCAACCCAAAACCATAGCAACAAAGCGAGAAAAACATGGAAGTTCGGGCAGTAACAAAGTATGTCCGCATCGCTCCCTCCAAGGGTATGGATTTCTCCCGGGTCATCCAGGGCAAACCGTACGCCGAGGCGCTTGCGATCGCGGAGCTTTCCCCGAGAAAGGCCGCCAAGCTGTTCGCCAAGACGCTCAAATGCGCCAAGGCAGCCGCAGCCGAGAGCGGTTTGAACGAAGCGTCTTTGAAGGTGAAAACCGCAGTGGCGGACCCCGGTCCGATGCTGAAGCGTTTCCGCCCCAAAGCACGCGGCATGGCGGGCAGAATCCGCAAACGCATGAGCCACTTCACCGTGGTTCTCACCGACGACTGAGATGAAAGGAAATCACAGTGGGACAAAAAATTAATCCAATCGGGCTGAGACTGGCCCTGAACAAGAATTGGTGCTCCCGGTGGTTTGCCCGCAAGGACAACTTCGGGACGTGGCTTCATGAGGACCGCAAAGTCCGTACGTTCATCAAGAAGAACTACAATCAGGCCGCTATCTCCAACATTCTGATCGAACGCTACTTCAACCGCGTTCGCACCACCATTTTCGCTGCCCGCCCCGGCGTGCTCCTGGGCAAGAAGGGCGGCAAGGACGCCGAGATCGACAGACTCCGCGAAGACGTGAGCAAGCTGCTCGACAAGGGGCAGGAGCTCATCGTGGACGTCATCGAGGTCAAGCAGCCCGAGACCAACGCTCAGCTCGTCGCCGAGAACGTCGCGGCGCAGCTCGAACGCCGCATCGGTTTCCGCCGCGCCATGAAGAAGGCCATCCAGACTGCGATGGACCTCGGCGCGGAAGGCGTCAAAATCCAGTGCTCCGGCCGCCTTGGCGCCGCCGAACTGGCTCGTACCGAAACGTATAAGGAAGGGCGCACGCCCCTCCAGACACTCAAGGCCTACATCGACTACGGATTCACCGAGGCCAACACGACCGCTGGCAAGATCGGCGTGAAGGTTTGGATCTGTCATAAGGAACTCACGGAGGAAATGCAAAATGCCGTTAATGCCAAAAAGAGTAAAGCACAGAAAGGTGCAGCGCGGTAATAACGCCGGGCTGTCCCAACGTTGCAACAAACTGGATTTCGGCGATTTCGGATTGCAGACGTTTGAGCGCGGTTTCCTGACCGCCGCCCAGATCGAAGCCGCCCGTGTCGCGATCACCCGCCACATGAAACGCCGCGGTCAGGTGTGGATTCGCCTGTTCCCGTACAAGCCCTGCACCAAGAAGCCCCTGGAAGTCCGTATGGGCAAGGGCAAGGGCAACGTCGAATACTGGGTCGCCCCCGTGCAGCCCGGCCGCATGCTCTTCGAAATCTCCGGCTGCTCCGAGACCCTCGCCAAGGAGGCCATGAGCCTCGCGGCTTCCAAACTCCCGATCCGCTGCCGCTTCGTCTCGCGCGTCCCGGCCGTTTAACGTGAGGAAGGTACTGACATGAAAAAGAATTCCAAGCCCACTGTCAACAAGGCTATGAAGCAGATCCGCGAACTCCCCCAGGACGAACTCGTCGCACGCGACGCCGCTCTCCGCAAGGAAAAGTTCCTCCTCCGCGCCCAGGCCAAATCCGGTCAGCTTGAAAGCCCGGCCAAAATCCGCCTCGCCCGCCGCAACCTCGCCCGGGTGATGACCGAACTCAACAATCGTGCTTCGGCCGGCAAATAAGGAATACCAGAAATGGACGAAACCATTAAGACTGATACCGCCGCCGCAGCCTCCGCTGTCGTTCGCGGCCACCGGAAAACCCGCGTCGGTAACGTTGTCAGCGACGTTCAGAACAAGACGATCGTCGTTGAAATCGTCACCCGTTCCGCGCACCCCCGGTACAAGAAGGTCGTCAAGAGCCACGTCCGCTACGCCGCTCATGACGAGAACAACGAAGCGAAAGTCGGCGATCAGGTCATGATCGCGGAGACCCGCCCCCTGAGCAAGTCCAAGCGCTGGCGCCTGGTCAAAATCATCAGCCGCGGCGAATAAGAGGAGACTTGAACCATGGTTCAGATGCAATCCAGTTTTGAAGTCGCCGACAATTCCGGCGCCAAGCGCATCGTGCTCATCAC
>JAEEGG010014999.1_pt1 | contig 16329 bp, 19 predicted proteins | sample 9134161 | NCBI WGS metagenome assembly JAEEGG01 (sample SAMN16246543, study PRJNA631951) | gut metagenome | biome: gut microbiome; feature: rumen; material: CR-attached | host: Bos | place: Iran: Karaj | collected 2018-10
ACAAGGACTATGCGTTCTATCCCATTGTTATTGCCGATAGCAGGGCACCACGAGATGGTAGATTTATTGAGAGGATTGGTTCTTATAACCCCAACACTAATCCTGCTACCATCAGTTTGAATTTCGAACGTGCACTCTATTGGATCAACGTAGGTGCAATTCCCACCGACACTGTACGCAACATTCTCTCTCGCGAGGGCGTGATGCTGATGAAGCACCTCCAGGGTGGCGTCAAGAAGGGCGCTTTCACTGAGGAAGAGGCTCAGAAGCGTTTCAATGCCTGGAAGGCCGAGAAGCAGGCTAAGCTCGACGCAATCCGCAACAAGGAGCGCGACGACAAGAAGGCCGATGCCAAGAAGGCCATCGCCGAGGAGGCCAAGAAGAACGAGGCCAAGGCCGAAGCCGTAGCCAAGAAGAAAGCCGAGATCGCTGCCGCTAAGGCTGCTGCCGAGGCTGAGGCTGCAAAGGCTGCTCAGGAGGCCGCTGCTGCCGAGGCTCCCGCCGAGGAAGCACCTGCCGCTGAAGAGGCTCCCGCCGCTGAGGCATAAGAAGAACCCCGTTCTTTTTAAAACCAAACAGGCTCTCAACCGTCAAGGTTGGGAGCTTGTTTTTGTTATCGCTAGCCAGGTGATTACTCGTAAAATTCCAGACGCACGACGTGATGCTCGACGTTGTCTAGGTTGGGCAACTGCATGTAATCCCCAAACTGCGATTGCAGCATGTGGTCACTGTTGCCAGGCACTGATAACTTCAGGCCTTCAAAGTCATGAGTTGTCAAGGGAAAGATGTCTTTTTCGTCGTAGACGATGTGGAAAGGAATGCCAAAGTCGTAGGTCAGCGTCTTGCCTCCTGTCAGACGGCTGAGAGCACGCAAAACAGGAAACGAGACATGGCGGTTGAACCGGGTTAAAGCCCTGATCTTACGCAAAGCGCTCTCACTGCCGTTACCATTACGATAAAGCGTGTAGGCATAGCTTTGTAACTTGATGCGTTGCAATGGCAGCGACACTTTGTCAAAGGGGAAAATATCGATGAAGATACCACGGTACTTGAAACAACGGTCATAGGCCCCCTCGTCAAGGAAAGAACGGGTGTCTCGCAACTTGGCAAAAAAGTAAAAGTAATTGGGGTCGGTGTCATTGGTCTGCAAGACCATGTGCTCAGGCAGTTCGTCAGGCAAGATTTTCAACAGTCGTTGATAATCCTTACGCAACAAGCCCACATCGAGGTCGTCGTCCCAAGGGATAAACCCGTTGTGACGGATAGCGCCCAACAGCGTGCCACCATAGAGGAAGTATGGAATATCATATTTCCTACAAATCCTATCCACTTCCTTGACCATCTCAAGCATCACCATCTGCTGACGACGCAACGGTGAGCCTTCGGGATTGAAGCGAGCCTTTAATACCTCGGCATCAAAATTTGCCATAATCATCACTTTTTTATCTGCTACAAAATTACTGAAAAAACACCATTTGTAACACACTGAAGATAAATTTTCTACAACATTGACGAAGAATAATAAAAAAAACGTAACTTTGCAGTAAACAAAACACTTTACAACTATGATAATAGGATATACAACAGGTGTTTATGACCTTTTCCACATCGGGCACCTCAACCTGCTCAAGAATGCCAAAGGCATGTGTGACAAGCTCATAGTCGGAGTTACAGTTGACGAGTTGGTAGCCTATAAGGGCAAGAAGGCAATGATTCCCTTTGAGGACCGTATCGAGATCGTACGCAGCATCAAATATGTTGACGCAGCGGTGCCTCAATATGATATGAACAAGTTGGAAGCCTGCAAAAAGCTGGGGGCCAAGTTCCTTTTCGTTGGAGACGATTGGTACGGTACCGAGAAATGGCAGGAGTATGAACGTCAGTTTGCCGAAGCCGGCATTCAGATTGTCTATTTCCCCTATACCAAGGGTATCTCATCGACCCAGATCACTAAGGCCCTGAATGCCGTGCGCGGCCATGACCTGCAAGACGTCAAATAATCAAAAACATAATCAAAATGATAGACAAAGATTTCTGTTTGAGTTCTTACATCGCTTTCCGCTACATCTGGAAAGATGACATGGAGTTTGCCGAGGGAATGGAACATGACCTGATCAAACCCCTCGACATCAATGAACGAATCCCTGTGTTGACAGCCGAAGACATTGATCGTGAGATTCAAAAGCAGTTTGATGAGCTCTACCGCAATTACTCCAACATCGGTATTCTGCTGTCAGGAGGCATGGACAGTGCAATTCTGGCATCTTATCTCAAGCCCGGCAGCCATGCCTACACCTTCACAGCGACTGGCACATCGGTATTCAATGCTGACGAAGAACGTGCTGCTCATTATTGCAAGAAATTCGGTTTGAAGCACCATTTTGTGAACATCTCTTTTGATGACTACAAGGAGCTTACACCGATTGTCATGGAGAACAAGTGTGCCCCTGTTCACTCCATTGAGCCACAGATCTATAAAGCAGCTCTGATGGCAAGAGCCGATGGCGTTGACCTCATGATTGTTGGCGAGAGCAGTGACTTGATTTTTGGCGGTATGGACAAGTTGCTGGCCAAGGATTGGCAATTTGACGAGTTTGTGAAACGTTACACTTTCCTTGATCCACAACTGGTTCTGACCACCCCCATTGACATGAGTGAACTGTTTGAGAAATACCGTCAAGACGGTGACAAAATCGACTTCATGACATTTATGGACGAGGTCTTCTCGATTGAGAGTTCAAGTTCCTATCTCAATGCATTTGAAACTGCAGTGATGCCATACTATGACCCCTACGCACAACTCATCATGAAAGAACCACTTGACTTGAGCCGTGTGCGCAATGGCGAGCCCAAATATCTCATTCGTGCCCTGTATGCGATGAAGTACCCTGAGATCCCTGTTCCCGACAAGATTCCCATGCCACGCCCTGTGGACATGATCTTCAAGGACTGGGAAGGCCCCAAGCGTCCTGAGTTCCGCCAGGACATCCCTATGGACCAACTCACTGGTAACCAGAAGTGGCAACTGTGGTGCGCCGAGCAATTCCTCGACATGATTGACTAGGCTCGGTACTTTAACTAAACAAAACCGCTCACACAATGAGCGGTTTTTGTTTTAATCTACTTAACGGACTAAGCGATAGTTAATTACTGGTGTTGCATTATCTATTTGTCGCCATAATGGCCCTCTATTGAGATGACAAGAATAGTAACAACATCATCGTAAATGTCATAAATGATTCTGTCCTGTCCTGAAAGGCGACGTGAGTAAGTAATGTCACCCCCACCTTTCAATGGTTCGGGATGGCCAGTTCCTGTCCGTGGATGAGATTCCAATTCAGGAAGCAATTGATATAGCTTCTTGAAAGACTGTGGATTGGATTTTTTCCACTTCTTAATGACACGTTGAGCCTCATTAGAGAACTGAATACGATAACTCATAGTTCATCCATCCACTGCTGAGCCGCAGCAGCGTTCTCAAATGCCAACGTCTCTCCAGACCTAAATTCAGTCCTTGCCCGTTCAATCTTCTCGGCCAGTTGAGGTGAGAACTCCAGCTCCTGTTCGTCAACAGCAATAATTGTATAGATTTTATTACCACGACGAACCAGTACTTGCTCACCATTGTCTACACGATCAAGCGAAGCTGCTAAATTACTCCTAAAATCTCGAATTGATAAAGTCGTCATAGTTCTAATAATTTCTGAAGCGCACAAAGATACACCATATTATTTGACAAGACAAACTTTGTGTACACATTTATGTACATTTAACAATTCCATCAATACCTGGGCTCTGCATAGTCAATTACATGATGCCGCGCTCGCGAAGGCGTTTTTGCCAGTTCCAAGCGCTGAGCATGGTGTCGTCGAGGGAAATCTCGGCATGCCAGCCCAGGACTTCATTGGCGCGTTTGGGGTCGGCCCAGATTTGGACGATGTCGCCAGGACGACGCGGTGCAATCTTGTGAGGCACCTTCACGCCAGTTGCACGTTCAAACGAGTGCAGCAGCTCAAGCACCGAAGCGCCATTGCCGGTACCGATGTTGAAAATCTCCAGCGCCTCGTCGCTCTTGTCCTCAAGCATACGTTCAAGGGCCTTAACGTGGGCCTTGGCCAGGTCAACGACGTTGATGAAGTCGCGGATGCAGGAGCCATCGCGGGTGGGATAGTCGTCACCAAAGATGCTCAGCTCTTTGCGAACGCCAATAGCGGTCTGCGTCAGATAAGGTACCAAGTTCTGAGGAACGCCGTTGGGCAACTCACCGATCTCGGCACTGGGATGAGCGCCGATGGGATTGAAGTAGCGCAACAGGATGGCCTTGATGGGGCTACCGCTGCGAATGACGTCGGCAATTATATCCTCACAAATCTGCTTGGTGGCACCATAGGGCGAGGTGGCCTTCTTGGTTGGAGCGTCCTCGGTGATGGGGTTCTTGTCAGGCTCGCCATAAACGGTGCATGATGATGAGAACACAAAGCCCTTCACGCCGAACTCGGGCATAAGCTCGAGCAGGTTGAGTAGGATGTTGAGGTTGTTGCGGTAGTACATGATGGGCTTCTCGATGCTCTCGCCCACTGCCTTGCTCGCAGCAAAATTGATGATGCCACTGATTCCGGGATTGTCCTCAAACAGCTTTCGCACCACAGCACGGTCGGTGCAGTCGCCCTCAACAAACACAGGGCGAATGCCCGTGATGCGTTCTATGCCATCAAGTACTTCCACATTACTATTGCTCAGGTCGTCGATGATAACCACCTCATAACCTGCCTGTTGCAACTCTACTGTCGTGTGGGAACCGATGAAACCGGTACCACCTGTCACTAAAATTTTACCTTTCATTATCTTTTAACGTATTATGTTGATGATTCAATTTCCTGGAACGGATAAATTCAATACACTCCTCAAAGATTCGAGCCTTCAGCAATTTCATGATCAGCGCATACAATAATGCTGCGATGATAATGCGAACAACTAGCAGAAGGTAGATATTACTGATGGGAAGCGTCACGAAATAAGTAACGGCCATCACGGCTAAAGCAATGACCATGAACGGCAACAGATCCCGCAGCATGCTCATGAAACGATACCCGATAAGCCGTGACGCGAACACCTGCCATGCCAGCAGCCAAAGGATGTTGACGCCTGCAAACGCAGCAACCATGGCTGTGAAACCCAGGGTGTGACTTGTCAACACAGCCGTCAACATGATGGCAATCTGGCCAATGCTCAGCCACATATAGGTATCAGACTTGCCCCGGCTTAGGAACAGATTCTGATAAACCGTATAAATAGGAATAAACGCGCCACTGACGCACAAGATCTGCAACAACGGGATACTGTCAATCCACTTGTCACCGATGGCGACAAGGATAAGTTGCGGGGCGACCAAAGCCAAGCCAAACATGGCAGGAAAAGACAGGAATGCCGTGAAACGCAACATCTTACCAAAGACCCTGCGTTGACGTTCCTTTTCGTCGTTGACACGAGTAAGAACAGGTTGTGCTACCTGTGCCACTGTATTGGTAACCAATTGGTTGGCCATCGTATTCCATTTATTGGCCTGAGTGAAATTACCCACGGCCTGGGCAGGAAACAAACGTCCGAAAATGACAGTCAACACATTGTTGTTGATGGTGGTCAATACCGCAGTAATCAGCACCTTATAGCTGAATGTGAACATCTGCTTGACAGGCGTGAAATCCACTTTCAAAGTGGGGCACCAACGGGTATAATAATAACGTCCGAAACAAATGACCACATTATAAAGTACCTGTTGTGTGGCCAAACTCCAGTAGGAAAAGCCCTTGAACGCCATCACCACGCCGACTGTGCCTGAGATAACCAACGCCGCCAGTGAAGTAATTGCTTTTTCCTTCATCTTCAACGCCCTGACGAGCATCGCATTGGGCGAAATACACAACGAGGCGATGATGAAACCCAGAAATACAAATCGGGATAGAGGGACAAGGCATGGCTGGTGGAAAAAGTCGGCAATCAACGGGGCACAAAAGAACAAAATCAGATAGAGCAGGAGACTCATCCCGACATTGAACCAGAACACCGAGTTGTAGTCATTGTGCTTGATATCCTTGATGTTAACAAGCGCCACTCCAAATCCGCTCTCCTGCAGGTTATTGGCAAGAAGCGTGAAGATGGCGAGCATGCCCACGATACCATATTCCCCAGGCGAGAGCAGACGAGCCAGAAAGATACCGATAACCAGATTGAGCAGCTGGATGCCGCCACTGCTGAGGAACGCCCAGAACAACCCCTGAGCGGTTTTCTCTTTCAGGTTCTGATTATCGATGCCCTCGTTGTTCATTGCTGTGCCAATATCATGTCTATCCACTCACGCACACAGGCATCACCACCGCGGCGTTGCAGAACAAGAATCCGTGGAATCCTTTTCACCTTTTCACAGGCATCGGCAGGACAAGCTGCCCACCCTACTGCCGAGAGCAAGTCGTAGCAGTTGACATCGTCACCGATGTAAGCCACCTGCTGCATCGTGATACCCATCTCCTCGCAAATCTCACGGGTTGCTGCCAGCTTGCCGCCGTCGCGTGCACCCTGCTTGAGGTAGTCAAGCCCCAATTTGCGTGCCCGATTCTCATTGATAGCGACATTCTCGCTGGTGACAATACCCACCTTGACACCTGTGCGCTGCAACATCTGCAGGCCCATACCGTCGCGGGTATTGAATTTCTTGAACTCGGTGCCGTCGGTGCCATAGTACATGCCACCGTCGGTTAGCGTGCCGTCAACATCGGTCAGGAAGAGGCGGATGTCGCCTGGTGAGGGCACAGCATCAAGGGTACTTGTTTTTGATATAACTTCACTCATATTCTTAAAACCTCGATAGCAGCAAACTACTTCATATATTTCTCGATATTGTATCGCGGACGATGCTTGCCCTCGGTATAGATGCGACCGATATAAGCCGCAATGATACTCAGACAGATGAGGACACAGCCTCCGACGAACCAGATGGACAGCATCAACGACGCCCAGCCCTGCACACCATTACCTCTACACAAGGCAACGATCACATAGACCAGGATGATAAGGCTGATGAAAAGGAAAATGAGGCCCAAGTCAAAGATGAGACGCAATGGCTTCACGCTGAATGAAGTCACGCCATCGATGGCAAACGACAGCATCTTGCTCAACGGATACTTGCTCTCGCCTGACTCACGCTCCAACCGATCATAATAGACAGAATCCGTCTTGTAACCCAACAACGGCACCAGACCGCGCAGGAAGAGGTTGCGCTCCTCATACTGGCACAAGGCATTGACGGCTCGACGGCTCATCAACCTGAAGTCAGCGTGGTTATAGACCGACTTCACGCCCATGCCGCTCATGAACTTGTAAAACATCTGAGCAGTTGTGCGCTTGAAGAAGGTGTCGGTGGTACGCTTGCGACGCACTCCATAGACAATGTCACAGCCATCGTCATATTTCTTAACCATCTCGGGTATGGAATGGATATCGTCTTGCAGATCTGCATCAATCGAGATCGTCATGTCGGAATCTTCTCGCGCGGTTTCAAGACCAGCCATGAGGGCATTCTGATGTCCCACGTTACCAGCGAGTTTGAGACCTCTCACATGGGCATCGGCCTGACAATAGCCTGCAATGAGTTGCCAGGTGCGGTCGCGCGAACCGTCATCAACATAGAGGATGTAACTCTCGTTACTAACCTGCCGCTCCCGTATCATGGAGTCAAGCAGACCGAGCAAACGCTCGTTGCTCTTAGGCAATGATTCCTCCTCGTTGAAACAAGGAACAACAATGGCTAAAATAGAGTTTTCCATATCTCTTCTCAAGAACAAATTAGTCTAACTTGCAAAATTAGTTTTTTTGAACGAATTCAACAAAACAAAATTCAGAATGTTGATTTTTTTCTTGCACTTGTTTGACAATGTGATGTTTTTCTGGATTTTTGGCAGTTGATAGATTTGTCGCATTACTTTTTTTTGTAATTTTGCCTTGATATAGTAAAAAATCTTATTGACAATGATACTATCAATGACTGGATTTGGCAAGGCTGCCATGGTGTATAACAACAAGAAAATCACCGCCGAAGTCAAATCACTGAACAGCAAGCAACTCGATTTTGGGGTTCGCACTCCCCAGAATCATCGTGAGATTGAAATGGAGCTGCGCAACACCGTTTCTAAGGCTTTGATGCGCGGTAAGATTGATTTGTTCATCTATTGCGAGCCCATAGAGGGAGCAACATCAGGTACCATCAACGTGCCGATGTTGAAGCAATATAAAGCGCAGATTGAGAATATGGCAAGGGAACTGGAACTTCCTGAACCTGAAGATTGGTACGCCACCCTGCTGCGCATGCCCGATGCCCTGAAAACCGATGCCAAATCCACTGAGGCCGATGAGGAGGAATTGAAGGTTGTCAAACAGGTTGTTGCCAAGGCTACCGAGCAGTTGATCGAGTTCCGCCGTCAGGAAGGCGCAAGATTGGCAACTTTCTTTGAAGAAAAGATCGCAGCTATCCAAGCATTGCTCAACGAGGTGCCCCGCTATGAGGAGCCGCGCATCCTGAAGATCAAAGGCCGCATCCTGGATGCCCTTGCCAAGATCAAAGAAGTGGACTACGACAAAAACCGCTTTGAGCAGGAGCTGATATACTATATCGAGAAGCTCGATATCACCGAGGAAAAGATACGTTTACAGAACCACCTGAAGTACTTTCTGGAGACCATGAATAGTGACGAGCCAGGCCAAGGCAAGAAGCTGGGGTTCATCAGCCAGGAAATCGGACGCGAGGTGAACACGATGGGTTCCAAGGCCAACCAAGCCGACCTGCAGAACCTGGTGGTGCGCATGAAGGACCATTTGGAACAGATCAAGGAACAGGTGCTGAATGTTTTGTAAGGCGTAAGGCGTTAGACATTAGACGTTAGACATTAGACATTAGACACCAGACGTTAGAGGTTTTAATTATAATATTTTCAACATATTAAATAGTGAGATATGAAAAAGTACATCTTAATGGCCATCGTGGCCCTTGTCGCTACTCTTAATGCATATGCTGAACAAGGTGATGTTTCAGCAGGAGCACAATTTGTTTATGCTTCCAAGTACTCCATGGCAGGTCTCGGTGCACAAATTCAGTACGAGCCTGTTACAAATTTCCGTCTTGCTCCTGAATTTATCTACTTTTTCGAGAACAAGCACAGAACCGCCTTTAATGCCAATCTGAATTTGCACTATATCATTAAGACAAGCAGTACATTTGCTCTCTATCCGCTCGTAGGCTTCACTTTTGGCCATTATAAAAACACCCAGATTGATCAGTCCGAGGACCATTGTGGTGCCAATGTGGGCGTAGGTGCCCAGTACCGCGTGCAGGAAAAGCTGTACTTCTTCACCGAGGAGCGCTTTCAAATTATAAAGAACTTCAACCAGTCGGCGACTGTGCTGGGCTTGAAGTATACTTTCTAAGCGAGAAGAATTCATGGAACAGGGCAAACTCATTATCATCTCGGCACCATCAGGGTCGGGCAAATCGACCATCATCGGACGCATCATGCAGGACGAGTCGCTGAAGCTGGCATTCTCGGTGTCGGCCACTACCCGCCCCCGCCGCGGCCAGGAAGTCCATGGCGTGGATTATTACTATAAGACCATCGACGAATTCAAGCAGATGATTGAAAACGACGAACTGGTGGAATATCAGGAGGTCTATGAAGGACGTTACTATGGCACGCCCAAGAGCGAGGTGGAACGCATCACTGGCATGGGCAAGAACGTAGTGCTTGACCTGGACGTGCTTGGCGGAGTGAACGTCAAGAAGATGTATGGCGACCGCGCCATCAGCATCTTTATCCAACCGCCCAGCGTGGATGTATTGCGTCAGCGACTGATTAAACGTGGCACCGACAGCATGGAGGACATCCAAGCCCGCGTTGATAAGGCTGAATTTGAAATCTCAATCGGCCCGCAGTTTGACCACACCGTCATCAACGACGACCTGGACACCGCCGTCAACGAGGTCCACGAACTCATCGCCGACTTCATCAATTGACAATCTCAGGCTTACTTCTGAGTTAAGATTCTTTCAAAACGATACAAAAAGAGACTGGATACATCAGCGATCCAGTCTCTTCTTTTATCCTCTATTAAAAAATTAGATCGTCAAAAATCCACGCCTAAAGAAACAGCAACTTCCTTGATTTTGCTACCCTTAGAGAAATCCATGAAGTCCATACCATAGGCAGCACCTATAAAGGCGACCTTATTGAAGTGGATTTTGAGACCTGCATGCCAGCCAACCTGTACACGCTTGCAGCCTACTTCATCACTAAACAGATCAATTGAACGATTATCCCCATAACCATCAAAGAGATCATTGTTGTATTTGGTTTCACCCCAAACATTCACACGAAGTCTTGCTCCAACAAAGGAATCAACACTAATGCTTGTTCCAGGAATATCATACTCGTAAAGCACATTCAACGGAATCTTTACCGATGCAAAATGAGTCGTAATACCATCCTGTTTTTTAAACGAGTATTGTCCACCAAGACCGGTTTCGAGATACAAAGGAATTTTCTGAGTCAGGGAAAAGGCGTGGGAATAATTAAGAGCAGCACCATTATAGGACGCTGACGAAATCTTGAATGGCAAGTATTCGACATACAATGAATTCCAGCCAAAGTACCCCGTGGCATGAGGCTCTTCAATAACAGTTCGATGTGTGATGCTGGTCTGTGAGCTGGTAATCTGAGCGCTCATGCTCAAGCACATCGCAACAAGAAAAGATAAGATAAATAACTTTTTCATTTAACGTCTAGATATTTGTTGTTTATAATTACTTCTTAATATTCTTGATAACAGCACCTTCACGATAAGTATCGGTACTCATATTATCAATTTTAATCCACTCAAAGTCTTTTTCATTCATAGGATGCCAGCTACCAGGGACAAAATCGGCAGGGATGCCTTTCATGATCACATCATAGAATTTACCGTCTTGAGATAACTCAATGCAAAAAGTGGCAGCGACAATGGCATCACAACCATATTCCTCGGTTGCATCAAAGATAACACGGCTACGCAGATTGTCTAGATTACCTTCCATGCCTACTTCAACCAATGTCTTGGAATAGGACCTTTCAAAGCGCTTGAACTGGCCGCCGTCCTTTACCATAAATTCTGCAACAAGTGGTTTAATGTAACTCTTGGCCGTCACTTCAAGTAATCGTGCCTGAGTATTAGAGAATTCCCTTGATGTAATAACAGTTTTTTGAGCATAGGCTGCTGCAAAAAAAGCAAAGAACAATAAAACAAATAATGTAATTCTTTTCATCATGACAATATTTAGGTTCTTGTTTTTAAGATTTTATCAATTTTGCAAAATTAATTTAACTACTTCTAAATATAGTTGGCAGTGTGTAGTCAATTCCTATACATGTATAGGAATTGACTACACATCATCATACTCTAAGATATCAGAATACAATAAAAAGAAATTAAAATCCAGAATGCGGCTGATACGCATGAGCACACCTGTATCAATCGTACTTTTCTCATAAATATTGTATAAATTAGTACGATGGCATCCCAACTGTTTTGCCAACCATACAGTAGTTTTACCCTTTTTAGACAATTGTTCTTTAATGCAATTGCCAATATGTATCTGATTATGTATTCCCATATTTACTATCTCCAAAAACTAACCTTTTTACCATGGAGCAAAATAGTTAGTCATCAACAAAAGTTATCAAGTCAAATACAAAGAGATGCAAATTTAGAAAAAAACAAACTATTATCATCATGTTTTATTGATTATTTTATTGACATATTCAGTTTCATGATTATCTGGATTTCACATTAATCATTCTAGAGGCATTCATGAGAAGTTTTGAGACAAATTATTTGTCACCTTTGGTGAAAAATGTTAATTTTGCAGGTTAGACATCAGTAATCATTTAGTTGAATGAGAATCGGGATATTTGGAGGGTCATTTGACCCGATACATATTGGCCATGCGATTATTGCTCAGCACGTCATCAGCTGTGGCGCTGTGGACCGATTATGGTTTATGGTATCGCCTGTCAACCCGTTGAAGGTGGGTAAAATGCGACAGGTTGCCGACACCGATCGGCTGCGCATGGTCGAGATGGTATCACATCCGATGGATGGCGTGGAAACATCGGCTTTTGAGTTCACAATGCCCCGTCCATCCTACACTATCGACACGCTCAACGCATTACAAGCCAAATTTCCCGATGATGACTTCTATTTGGTCATCGGTGGCGACAACTGGGAAGTATTCAGCAAGTGGCGCAACAGTGATGAAATCCTTGCCAAGTATCACCTTCTTGTCTATCCCCGCCTAGGTTATCAGGTGAATATTCCTGACGAGTTGAAAGAACGTGTAATACTGGTTGATGCACCGATCATTGAATTGTCATCGACCGAGATACGTGAGCGACTGGCCAAAGGACAGAGTGTACGCTACTACGTACCTGATGAAGTACTGGGGTACATTGAACGACACGACATCTACTCCGACAAAATCATTGAAGACTGACGGCTACGCCAAGGCTTTGCCCTACATATATCAAACGAATATAAAATCATGGAGAAACTGACACCTAACGAGCTGGCGTTTATCGCCCTTGCCAATGAATATTGCCATGCGCTGGAGCGTGCTCATGAATGTGAAACACGTGACCAGTTCGTCGCCCAGATGCTTAAACTGCTGCCGCGCCTCTATATCACCATCAGTGACATTGATGATGATGCCTATAGCGAGGAGTTTATCGACTCGGCGCTGGAAGAAGACGTTTATGACCTGGTAAGAGAACGCGTAGCTCAGATTATGGCCGAAGAAGATATCTATCTGGAGGTATTCCTCGAGGATATGAAGTACAGTGATACACCCATCTCGGCCTCCATCTCCGAAAATCTCGCGGACTTGTATCAGGAGTTTTTCAATCTGATTCATTCCATACAAGACGCTTTGACCGAGACCCAACACGAAATGCTGTGCCAGTGTAAAATCAACTTCATCAACTACTGGGGACAAACGCTGTGCAACGTGTTGAGGGCTCTGAACAACACATTCTATAGTTAATAGTTAATAGTTTAATAGTTGAAAGTTAATAGAGATTAGATAATAGTTTTGTAATTATGAAGAATACAAACGACAATTATGTGAGCTCACTGCTGGAGTTCCTTGATAACAGTCCCTGCAATTTCCTGGCTGTGGACACTGTGAAGAAAATCTTGACGGCCAACGGCTTCAAGGAGAAGAAAATTGATGACAAGATGACCGCCAAGGCTGGTGAAAAGTTCTTCTTCACCAAGAACGACAGCGCCATCTTTGCCGTACAAGTGGGCAAGAAACAGCCGGCCGAAACCGGTTTCAAGATCATTGCTGCACACAGTGACTCACCGTGCTTCCGCATCAAGCCAGCCAGCGAGATGCCCAGTGACGGCGGTATCCTGCGCCTGAACACCGAGGTCTATGGAGGCCCGATTCTCTATACGTGGTTTGACCGTCCCTTGTCATTGGCTGGACGCGTGCTGCTCAAGGGCAAGGATGCACTGCATCCTGTGACCAAACTTCTCAAGATTGACCGCCCGCTGATGTGTATCTCGCACCTCGCTATCCATTTCAACCGCGCCGTCAACGAGGGCAACTGCCTGTCGAAACAAAAGGATATGCTGCCCATTCTTGCCAAAATCAACAGCGACTTTGAATGGAGGAACACCCTTGTCAACCTTGTTGCCGACGAGTTGCAGGTCGAGGCTGCTGATATTCTAGACTTTGACCTGATGCTCTATGACGTGAGCAAGGCAAGCCTGTTTGGTCTTAACAACGAATTCATTTCGGCCGGCCGCCTTGACGACCTGAGCATGGTCCATGCAGCCATCACAGCCATCACCGAGGCCAAGGACAAGAACGCTACGCTGGTAGCCGCCATCTTTGACAACGAGGAAACAGGCAGCGGCACCAAGCAAGGAGCTCATTCACCCGTGTTGGGTAACATGTTGCTCCGTCTGGTCATGGCATTGGGAGGAGACTTTGAGGACTTTGGTCGCGCTGTACACCGCACCTTTATGGTATCGGCCGACAACGCCCATGCTTTCCACCCCAACTATCCTGAGAAGTATGACCCGACCAACCATCCCTCACTGGGCGGTGGCCCGTGCATCAAGGTCAACGCCAACTGCAAATACATGAGCGATGCCCACTCGGCAGCCATCTTCAAGAGTCTGTGTGAGAAGGCCGGAGCACCGTTCCAGTACTTCGTGAACCACAGCGATGTGGCAGGCGGTTCTACACTGGGTAATATCTTGACGGGACAACTCGACATCGAGGGTGTTGACGTGGGCAATCCCGTGCTGGCGATGCACTCGGTGCGCGAGACCGGTTCATGTGACGACCACGTGAACATGATCAAGGTGATGAAACAGTTCTTCAGTTGATCCATTACCGTGGCAGAGCCACGGTCCACTGAACATCCACAGAACAGGACACATACTATGGTAAGTTATTTGCAGGTAGAGGGGTTGAGCAAGGCGTTTGGTGTCGATGTGCTCTTTGAGGATCTGACCTTCGGTATTGCCGAGGGTGAGAAAATCGGTCTTATTGCCAAGAACGGTACCGGCAAGTCCACCCTACTCGACATCCTTGCCGGCATCTCCTCGGCAGACAGCGGCGCTGTCATCTACCGCAACAACCTGCGCGTGGGTTATCTGCCACAATTGCCCGACCTCGCTGGGGCGCACACCGTGCTTGACGCCTGTCTGCACGGTGATGACCCTCGGTCTGGTGCTATTCATGACTATGAGGAGGCCCTTCGTTCTGGCGACAGCGATGCCATGACAGCCGCTATCCAGGCGATGGATGCCAACACGGCATGGGACTACGAGGAGCGCTTCAAGCAGATTCTTACCCAGCTCAAAATCCCTGACTACAACCAACCTGTCAAAGAGTTGAGTGGCGGTCAGGTGAAACGCGTCGCCCTGGCTCGACTCCTGATTGACGAGCCGCAGATGCTTATTCTCGATGAGCCGACCAACCACCTCGACATCGACATGATCGAGTGGCTGGAAAACTACCTGCAACGTAGCCGAGTGACCCTGCTGATGGTGACTCACGACCGCTATTTCCTGGACAACATCTGCAACCGCATCTTGGAGATGGACCAACACAGCATCTTCTCCTATAGCGGCAACTACAATTACTACCTAGAGAAGCGCGCCGAGCGCATTGAGGCCCAAAACGTCCAGGTAGAACGAGCCCGCAACCTGCTGCGCACCGAACTGGACTGGATGCGCCGCCAACCGCAGGCACGTGCCCACAAAGCGCAATACCGCATCGATGCCTTCTATGACCTGCAAGAGCGAGCCCAACAACGACGTGACGATGGCGAAGTGGAGTTGAACGTCAAGAGCGCCTATATCGGTAAAAAGATTTTTACCGCCCACCATGTCAATAAGCGCTTCGGCGACAAGGTGATACTTGACGATTTCAACTACACATTCGCCCGTTACGAGAAACTGGGTATCGTGGGCGACAACGGCGTGGGCAAGACCACATTCATCAAACTGCTGCTCGACATTGTCAAGCCCGACAGCGGATACTTTGAGATTGGCGAAACGGTGAAATTTGCCCATTATAGCCAAGAAGGGATGCACTTTGACGAGGGAAAACGTGTGATTGATGCCGTGCGCGACGTGGCTGAGTATATCTACTTTGACGAGAAGCACCACTACACAGCCATGGCATGGCTCAGTCACTTCCTGTTCACGCCCCAAGACCAGCAGAAGTTCATTGCCAAACTGAGTGGTGGCGAGAAACGGCGCCTGTATCTGGCCACCGTGCTCATGCGCAAGCCCAATTTCCTGATTCTCGATGAGCCTACCAATGACCTCGACATTTCCACGCTCGAGATCCTTGAGGACTACTTAGCACACTTCAAGGGCTGCGTGATTGTCGTGAGTCACGACCGATTTTTCATGGACCGCACCGTCGACCACACCTTTGTGTTTCAAGGCAATGGCGTTGTGAAAGATTTCCCGGGAAACTATAGCGAATACCGCGCCTGGAAAGACTATCACGACCAGTTGGCGGCACAAGAGAGCAAAGCCACTGCCAAACCTAAGGAAAAGCAGCAATATAATGTGCGTGACAATTCCAACAAACTCACCTATAAAGAGAAAAAAGAACTGGAACAACTCTCAGCCGACATCGAAGCCCTCAATGCCGAGAAAGAGCAGCTCGACGCCCTCTTTGCCAGCGGCGAGACCATTGCCGATGTGGCAACCCAAGCCGCACGC
>JAEEGG010015001.1_pt1 | contig 16327 bp, 12 predicted proteins | sample 9134161 | NCBI WGS metagenome assembly JAEEGG01 (sample SAMN16246543, study PRJNA631951) | gut metagenome | biome: gut microbiome; feature: rumen; material: CR-attached | host: Bos | place: Iran: Karaj | collected 2018-10
AGAAAGGCACCGGGCGTCATCTACAGACAGCCCGTCAAGGAGCCACTCCAGACCGGCCTGAAGGCCATCGACTCGATGATCCCCATCGGACGCGGACAGCGCGAACTCATCATAGGCGACCGACAGACGGGTAAGACGGCCATTGCCGTTGACACCATCATCAACCAGAAAAGCTTCTACGAAGCCGGCAAGCCCGTCTACTGCATATATGTCGCCATCGGACAGAAAGCCAGTACTGTGGCAACACTCGTACAGACCTTGAAAGAGCACGGAGCCATGCCATACACCATCGTGGTGGCCGCCACAGCTGCCGACCCTGCCGCCATGCAGTGCTACGCCCCCTTTGCCGGTGCTGCCATCGGCGAGTATTTCCGCGACCGTGGACTGCCCGCGTTGGTGGTGTACGACGACCTGTCGAAGCAGGCCGTGGCCTACCGCGAGGTGTCGCTCATACTGCGCCGCCCGTCAGGACGAGAGGCCTACCCTGGCGACGTGTTCTACCTGCACAGCCGACTCCTGGAGCGTGCCGCAAAGATGAACGAGCAGCAGGAAGTGGCCGAGCAGATGAACGACCTGCCAGAGTGCATGAAGGGCCATGTGCGCGGCGGCGGCTCGCTGACAGCACTGCCCATCATCGAGACGCAGGCTGGCGACGTGTCGGCATACATCCCGACGAACGTCATCTCAATCACAGACGGTCAGATATTCCTCGAGAGCGACCTCTTCAACCAAGGCTTCCGACCCGCCATCAACGTCGGTATCTCCGTGAGCCGTGTGGGTGGCTCGGCACAGATCAAGTCCATGAAGAAGGTGGCCGGTACGCTGAAAATCGACCAGGCACAGTACCGTGAGCTGGAGGCATTCTCGAAGTTCTCCTCCGACATGGATGCCGTGACGGCCATGACGCTCGACCGTGGACGTAAGAACAACCAGCTGCTCATACAGCCGCAGTACAGCCCCATGCCCGTCGGCGAACAGGTGGCCATACTCTACTGTGGCGTACACGGACTGATGCGCGAAGTACCTATAGACAAGGTACGCGAGTGTCAGAACCAGTTCCTCGACAAGCTGCGCTCATCGGCCCCTGAGGTCATCGAGACGCTGGCAGCCGGCAAGATTGACGATGCCACCACGCAGAAAATCGAGGCCACCATGGCCGACATCGCAGGAACGTATAAAGCTTGATAGCCTATGCCAAGCCTGAAAGAAATCAAAGGCCGCATCGCATCGGTCAAGAGCACCCGCAAGATTACCTCTGCCATGAAAATGGTGGCCAGCTCGAAGCTACACCATGCACAGGTGGCCATACAGAACATGCTGCCCTACGAGACGATGCTTGAGCACATCCTCAAATCGTTCCTCGCAGCAGAGGCCGAGGCACAGACCGTCTTTGACCAGGAGCGTCCCGTCAAGCGCGTGGCATTGGTGGTGTTCTCATCCAACTCGTCGCTCTGCGGCGGCTTCAACGCCAACATCATCAAGCGCATGCAGCACACCGTCGACGAATACACCAACGAGCTGGGAGCCGACAGCATTGAGGTGTGGCCCATCGGCAGAAAGGTGGCCGAGAAAGCACGAAAGCTGGGATATGCCGTCAAGGGCGACTATGCCGCACTCATCGACCATCCCAACGTGCAGGAATGCATCGATATTGCCATGAAACTGGGCAAGGAGTTCGTCGATGGCGAGGTAGACCGCGTGGAGCTTATCTACCACCACTTCAAGTCGGCCGGCTCGCAGGTGCTGACCACCAAGCAGTTCCTGCCCATCGACCTGGAGGCAGAGCTGGAGCGTGACCACGAGCGCGACCTTACATCGAGCGTGGTGACGAAAAAAGCACAGGAGTATCTGAAGAAAAACCGCAACCAACGCAAGAAGCAGGTGAAGGAAGGCGAAGTGGCTCCACTAAACGACAACTTCATCGTCGAGCCGGACATGAACACCGTGCTCTCAAAGCTCATACCCAAGCTGGCCCACCTGATGCTCTACACCGCCCTGCTCGACAGCGTGGCCTCAGAACATGCAGCCCGCATGGTGGCCATGCAGACCGCAACGGACAATGCCGACGAACTGCTGCGCCAGCTGAACCTGCAGTACAACAAGTCACGCCAGCAGGCCATCACCTCTGAGCTGCTCGACATCGTCGGCGGCAGCGTGAACAACTGAACATGTAAGAAAGCCTTTCTCTGGGAACAGAAATCAACGCTGTTCCCTTTTTTTTGTATGCCATTCAAAACATTATAGCGTAAAAACACCCAGAAATTTGGCAGATTCCGCAACATGTTATATCTTTGCAACATGAAAACAGAACAACAAAAGCAATGAACCGCGAACGTGAGATATCCAAGGTGACGCTGGTGGGCAGCATAGGCAATGCTGCCCTGGTGGCCTTCAAGCTTGTGGCTGGCATCGCTGGCCACAGTCCGGCGATGATAGCCGACGCCGTACACTCGCTGTCCGACTTCGTGACAGACATGGTAGTGCTGGTATTTATCAGTATCAGCAAAAAACCGCAGGACACCTCGCACGACTACGGTCACGGCAAATTCGAGACGGTGGCCTCATTCCTCATAGCGCTGGCCCTCATGGCTGCCGCAGCAGGCATCATCTATTCTGGCAGCACAAAGCTGGCAGACTGGTGGAACGGCCAGACGTTACAGGCCCCAAGAACCATAGCGCTGTGGGCTGCACTGCTGTCCATTGCGGTCAAGGAAATGCTTTACCAGTATACGGCACACAAGGGACGCCGCCTCAATTCCCAGCTAATGCTGGCCAACGCGTGGCACCATCGCAGCGACGCCCTCTCGTCGGTAGGAGCGGCCATCGGCATCGGCGGGGCCATCCTGTTAGGCAACCGCTGGACGATGCTCGACCCGCTGGCATCCATCGTGGTGGGACTGATGCTGGTCGGAGTAGCCTGGCAGCTGATGAAGACAAGTATAAGCGAACTGACGGAGGGGTCACTTCCTGCTGAGACAGAGCAGCAGATTGAGCAGCTTATCTGTTCGTTTGACGATGTCCGGCAACCTCACAACCTGCGTACCCGCCGTATTGGCAACCGCATGGCTATTGAAGCCCATATCCGGATGGACGGCCTATTGCCGTTGGACACCGTCCATGAGCGGGCAACAACCATTGAACGCAAGCTGAAAGAACGTTTTGGCCAAAAGACACATGTTTCCCTCCACATGGAGCCCATCAAGAGATAAGAAACAATACTAGAAACCAAAAGAACAACGTGTATATGAAAGTACTATTGATAAATGGAAGCCCGCGAGAGAATGGTAATACGTTTACGGCTCTAAGCGAAGTGTCAAAGACGCTGAATGGCGAGGGTATTGAGACGGAGATTATCAGCATCGGCAAGCAGGCCGTGCAGGGCTGCATCGCCTGTGGTATGTGCGGAAGGAATGGCGCAAGATGCACCTTCCATGATGACTTATATTATAAGGTGTGGAGAGCCGTGAAAGACGGCATCGACGGCCTTGTCGTCGGTTCTCCCGTCTATTACGGCGGCCCTAACGGATCGCTCTGTGCCCTACTCGACCGTCTGTTCTATTCACTTAGCAGCGAACTGCGCTTCAAGCCGGCTGCCAGCGTGGTGGTATGTCGCCGAGGCGGTGCTTCGGCAGCCTTCGACCGTCTGAACAAGTATTTCACTATGACGAATATGCCGCTTGCCAGTTCGCAATACTGGAATATGGCATACGGACAGACGCCAGGACAGGCATCATTAGACGAGGAGGGTATGCAAACCATGCGTACGCTGGGCCGCAACATGGCATGGATGATCCGTAAACTGAATGTCACCGAGGATGGCCATCCCGAACTGGAGAGTCCGCTACGAACCAGTTTTATCAGATAAACCCACTTTCGCCTGGCATAAAATCTATCACAGTTTAACGCTCGAGATATCTACCAAACCATTGACGATGGCGTAGATTGTCAGTCCGGCGGGAGAGTGTATCTGGAGTTTACGGGCGATGTTGCGGCGGTGGGTAATGACGGTGTTCACCGAGATGCACAGGCGTTCGGCAATCTCCTTGTTCAGCAATCCCTGAACGACGCCAACGATGACGTCCTTCTCGCGGTCGGAGAGAGCCTCGCTGTTGTCCTGCCCTCCCTTGAAGACCATTGCCGTGATATTCTTCGACACATCTTCCTGCTTGGCAAGCCGCTCCAGCCGCTTAATGGCGGGTACGAAAATATGATCCTCGACCATAGCGTGCTGCCGCAACCACGCCTCGTTGTCGTAAATATCATGGAGGGTGGCCGTCAGTTTATTGTTATGCAGACCGTCGCTGGGCAAGTATTTGATGATGAGCAATTTCAGTTCGCGCAATTTCTTGTCGGCCTCCTTGTGGTGCTTGGAGAAGGTATCGATACTATATTCCGTAGGAGCTTTGCCGTCGAGGAGTGCCTTAACATAGGGGAAGAGGTTGCGCTCTTCGTAGGTCATGTGGCGGCGTATCTCCTGGGCGTACTCGTCATAGAATTTCAGTATCAGCCTGGCCAGCGAATCGCCCGAGTCGAGACTGTCCTGCAGTTCCTGACGGATGAAAGGCAGTTGGAAGTCCAGATAGTATGAATGGCTGGCTTCCAGATAATGCATCAATGTCTGCACGCTGATCTGGTCGTCAACGTCGAAGTCACCATACCCATTTATAGTGAAGTTCACCACGGCGAGGAAGGTGTAGGTGTCAACACCGTTGTCCTCGCAAGTCTCGCTGACCGTCTTGTCGCCGAATCCCAAAGAAATGCCGAAACGGCCTAACGACTGCAACAGGTCGTAGTTATCGCGGATGAGGGAAATCATTTTGTCATCGGCCTCATACATCTTCTGATTTTTCATACCTATTATTATTTAACGGTGCAAAATTACAACTTTATTATGACATACGCAATCATCAAAAGTAGGTAATTTCAACGAATTTCATCTTTTTTAGGTATTGCAGGAACGAGAAAGAGAAAGTAATTTTGCAGCCAAATTTCAAGAACACCTACGATTATGAACCATTTGAAGACATTCGGCATCTTGTTAGGGGCAACGCTCAGCATGACATCAGTTGCTCAGAAGCACCTGACCATTGGCGGGTACGGCGAGGCGGTGATGACGCGCAATTTCTACAGCGACCATTTCAACCGCTACCAGTTTCCCGAGAAATACAAGGATGACCCCACTCACGGACGTTTCGACCTGCCGCACATTGCTGTCAACATGGGCTACGATTTCGGCCATGGCTGGACGATGGGTATGGAGATAGAGTTTGAGCATGGTGGCACGGAGAGTGCCGTCGAGGTAGATGCCGACGAGAGCGGCGAATATGAGGCAGAAGTCGAGAAGGGTGGCGAGGTCGCCTTGGAGCAGTTCTGGATACAGAAGTCTTTTTCTAAGGCACTGAACCTACGTGCCGGCGAGATTGTGGTTCCCGTTGGCCAGACCAACAAATACCACATGCCGACGGAGTTCTTCACCGTCTACCGCCCCGAGGGCGAAAACAGCATCCTGCCCTGTACCTGGCATCAGACGGGTGTAGCACTCTGGGGCCGTGCAAGTGACTGGCGCTACGAACTGCAGTTTCTTTCCGGTCTCGACTCTGAGCGCTTCGGAGCATCGAGCTTCGTCCACTACGGAGCCAACAGCATCTACGAATTCAAGATTGCCAATTCGTATGCCGGTGCCATCCGCATCGACAACTATTCGGTGCCAGGCCTACGTCTGAGTCTTAGCGGCTACTACGGCCACACCTTCAGCAACACCATGCGTGCCCACAGTGCCGAAAAATACAAGGACTGCACTGGCGCCCTGGCCATCGGAGCCTTCGACTTCATGCTCAATCGCTGGGGACTCATCGTTCGTGGCAACATAGACTATGCCCATCTCAGTGATGCCAGTCTGATAACGACATTCAACAACTCGTTTCCCAAGCACTCCAGTCAGGACGGCTCTCCGTCGAAACGCCAGCCCGTGGGCAGCAACGCTTTGGACTACGCCGTAGAGACGGGCTACGACATACTGCCACTGCTGACTAGCAAGACGCGTCCTGACCAGAAGCTCTATGTTTTCGGACGCTACGAATACTACAATCCGATGGAGGCTGGCGACAACAAGGTGACTTACGAGTGGTGCCAGAAGCGAGTATGGACGGTAGGTCTGAACTATTGCCCGACGAAGGAGATTGTTGTCAAGGGCGAATACTCGCACCGTGGTTTCACGTCGCAGTACAACTCCGAGCCTGCCATCAACCTCGGCATCGCTTTCAGCGGATGGCTGCTGTGAACGTTTCATAAACATATCATCAATAACAAAAAAGTAAGGAGAAAAAGAAATGAAAAAAGTATCAAGACTCGCTATGATGTTCATAGCATCAACGACCATCTCTATGGGTCTCACCGCCTGTGGCGACGATGACGAGACGCCAGCAACGACTGCAACAACACCAGCAACGACACCTGCCACCTCCCAGCCTACAGCTGAGCAGGTGCGCGACTCGCTGCTCTTCGAAGTCAACTCACAGTATCTTAGCAAGACCATTATTGCCACTTACAAGAAGCTGTCCACCGACTGCGAGAATATGCTGCCGATGGCTCATGGGCTTGATTCGCAGGCAGCACTCAACAAGCTGTGCGACCAGTGGAAGCTGGCACGTCAGGACTGGGAGCTCAGCGAGTCATTCCTCTTCGGCGCCGCCTCTGGCTATGGCATCGACCCCCATATTGACACATGGCCATTTGCCGAAGCGTCCTTCGTCAGTCTGATGTCGAGACTCAAGCCTGCCACCGACGAGGCCGATGCCGAGACCGTCAGACACATGATAGCCACGACGCAGAACTTCACGGGCTTCCACGCTATGGAGTATGTCATCTTCCGCAACGGCCAGCCCCGCAACTACAGCGACCTGACCGCCGACGAGAAGTTCTTCGTCCTTGCCGTCGCCGAAGATCTATACCTGTCAGCCTGCCGCTTAGAGGTGGCCTGGGCCAGCGTTGATGCCGAGCCGTCGCGTATCAACCTTCTCGAAGAGGCCGAAATGACGCCCGACGCTGAGTTCGGCAAGGAGTTCCTGCTCGCCGGACAGCGTGGCTCGCGCTGGTCATCCGTGCTCGATGCCACCGTCCAGATTCTCGACGGATGTATCGACATCATCGGTGAAGTGGCCGATTCAAAGATTGCAGCAGCCTACTCTGGCAACGACGAGACTTACATTGAGTCGCCTCACGCCTACAACTCCATTCAAGACTTCTATGACAACATCCGCGGCTGTAAGCAGGCACTCTATGGCGGACTGGGACAGGTCAACGCCACAACGCCGGCACAAAACTCGCTCATGGCCTACTGCCTGACAGCCTACCCCACCGAGGCACGCGCTGCGATGGCGGCTATGGAAACAGCACTGACTGCCATCAACCAGATGAAGCGTCCCTTCGTGCTCAACTATACCGACCCATCTGCAGGCAAGGCCATCGACGCCCTCCACAGTCTCGACGACGCCTTAGGAGCATTAAAGCAGAAACTCGACCCTAATGCTGAAACAGAATAACAGCTAAACACAACAGCCGAGAATACGATATGAACAACAAGAAACGCCACCCATGGCGAATAGCCTTCATCACCGGCATCGCCCTCTCCGTTGTCGCTTGTTCTGACAACGACACCCTCCAAACCACTCCCGCCACGTCAGCGTCGGGCAGCAGTCAGGACACCGTCACCTACGACCCCAACGAGGTCTATGCCGGCGGTCGCCTCGGCACCGCCTTCAACGCCTCGAAGTCGGCCTTTGAACAACCCGCGCCCGCTGTCGAAGAACAGGGATTCGACCACTCGTTCCAGATGGGAGAGTATCAGTTTGAGCGCGACTACAACCAGAATCGCACCGGCGCCTTCATAGGCCTTGGGCCCGTCATGGTACGCAACGGCTGTCTCTACTGCCACCCCAGCTACGGCTATGGCAAGCGTACAACCAGCTACCGTGCCACCGAACAGGGCAACGGCTACCTGCTTGTCATCTACGACAAGCAGACCGAGGCTTATATACGCTCCGTAGCCGGTATGCCGCAGACCCTGGCCGTCGCCCCGTTCAAAGCACCTGTCGACGAGAGCAAGATCAAGATTGACTGGAAGGAATACACCGACGAGTGGGGCAACAAGTTCCCCGACGGTGAAACCTACTCGCTCATCTACCCTGACGTCAGCATCACTGCCGACGGATTCTATTCACCCATCGTCGTTGCCCGCGATGGTAAAGACGTCACCGTCGACGTATCAGAGATTGGTGTAAAGCTCGAAGCTACTATCGGCATCTATGGTACGGGACTGCTTGACGCCATCCCCGAGGACAGTATCATTGAGCAGTATCAGCGCGAGGCCGCTGCCGGCGTCAAGCTGAACAGTGCCATGTTCAAGGACGGACAATATGTGGGATGGTATACCAACGCGCTGTCGCCAGGCAAGAAATGGGTACGTCGCTTCACCTATGCCCTAAGTCGAGGCCCCGTCCTCGACGCTGCCGGTGCCAACGCCATCTGGAATATCACCAACGTGACACGCAGCGACCGCCGCTATCACTATTTGGATCTGGCAGGCAAGTACTATGCCGAGACGTCGTCGAAGGATCCTGACGTGCAGAAGGACTTCTATAGCTATTTCCCCGAGTGGAACAAGACGGGCGACGTAGAGAAAGACATCTACAGCTATCTGACTTCGCGTGAACAGAATGTCGAGATGACCGACCAGCAGTACCGTGACTTTATGGTATGGCACCGCGGTCTGGCCGTACCTGCTGCCCGCAACGTCAAGACAGCAGAATTCCAGTTGGGCAAGAAGAAGTTCCAGGAGATAGGCTGCACCTACTGCCACCGTCCGTCGTGGACTACTGGTGACGACCATATCCAGGATCCCAACGGATTCTTCACGCAAGACAGCGACATGCCCCGCTACCCTCACCAGAAGAGATGGCCCTACACTGATATGGTTCAGCATAAGCTACACATGGTCAGCGACATACGTACAGGTTGGTGTCGCACAACGCCGCTTTGGGGACGTGGTCTCTCCATGCTTGTCGCTAACCACCAGGATCGTCTGCACGACCGCCGTGCCCGCAACGTCATCGAAGCTATCATGTGGCATGGTTCCAAGGAAAGCGATGCCCGTCGCTCAGTAGAGAAATTCCGTCAGCTGAGCAAGACCGAACGTGACGCTGTGGTGAAATTCATCAACTCCATCTGATTGGAATGAAGTTTACCCACATCCCCTTTATATTACTTGCCGTGGTTAGTATGATACTTGCCACGGCAACGTTCATTGAGCACACTAATGGCCATGATGTAGCCGTCGCCACAATCTACACGTCATGGTGGATGATTGTCCTTTGGGCCCTCACTGCCGTCACGTCACTCGTCGTCATTGTCAGGAGTAGGGTGATCAGGCGTCCTGCAGTCCTGCTGCTCCATCTGTCGCTCGTCGGCATTCTCGCAGGTGCTCTGGTGACCCACCTTTCTGGCGTTCAAGGTATTGTAAGCCTGCGCGAAGGCGAAAGCGTCAAGACTTTCACCAACACTGAGACGAGACAGACTGAGCCACTACCGTTCCAGTTACAACTCGCATCCTTCAGTCTTCAGACCTATCCCGGCACACGGTCGCCTATGGACTACGTATCAACGGTAGACGTCGTGGAGCATGACACCGTTGCTGCCACACTGCAGATATCGATGAACAACATAGGGAAGTACCAGAGCTACCGCTTCTATCAGTCGGGCTACGATCCTGACCTGCATGGCACACGGCTGATGATCAACCACGACCCGTGGGGACTGCCCATCACCTATACCGCCTATGCTATGCTCTTCGTGGCTATGTTCCTGCTACTCGTCCTGCCCAACGAGAGGTTCCGCCAACTGTTATCGCAGAAGGCGACCAGTGTTCTCTGCCTCGTCCTCTTCACATTCAGCGATGCCCTCGCCGCACCACCAGCACTCCCCCAGCCTACCGCTGCCCGCTTCGCCGACCTCTATGCCTACTGGAACGGGCGTGTCTGTCCCGCACAGACACTGGCCCACGACTTCACGGTCAAGCTCTATGGCAAACCGACCTACGAGGGACTCAGTGCCGAACAGGTGCTTCTGGGATTTATGCTCAGCCCCACGGAATGGACCGAACAGCCCCTCATCAAGGTGAAGCCTGCCGTAGCCCGGCTGTTGGGCATCGAAGGGCGCTATGCCAGCTACCAAGACTTCCACGCAGCAACAGGCTACAAGCTTGAGAAGCCGCTGGCCGACATCCGTAGCGGCGAACAGACTGACGACAGCCGAGCCATCATTGAGGCCGACGAGAAGATGAACATCCTGTTGATGCTCTGGGGAGGCGAACTGATAAAAATCTATCCCTACCGCACGGCCAATGGCATTGAGTGGTACTCGCAGAGTGGCAGTCTGCCCAAGAGCATGCCCGAAGACAAGTATATGTTCATCCGCAAGTCTATGGACTACATTGGTGAACTGGCTTGGACGGGCGACTACCAGCAGTTGGAGAGTGTATTGGGCAAAATCAAGGCCTACCAGCAGAAAGAGGCTGGCGCGCTGCTACCTGACGACATGTCGTTTCGGGCTGAAAAACTCTACAACACCGCCGACTATACACGTCCCTTGGCCATGCTGCTCATGACACTCGGACTGCTCAGCTTCTTCATTTATCTCGCTCACTGGTTGCGAGGCCGACAACTGCCGCGATGGATAACCGTCGTCATGAACACCGTCGCCGCTGCAACGCTCTCTTACCTGCTGTTCATCATTGTCCTGCGAGGCTACGTGTCAGGCCACCTGCCACTTACCAACGGTTTCGAGACCATGCAGTTTATGGCTCTAACCTGCCTGATGATTATGCTCTTCGCCCAGCAACGCTTCCTGCTGATCATGCCCTTCGGTCTGTTGCTGTCTGGACTCACGTTGCTTGTGGCTATGATGGGTGAGTCCAACCCGCAGATAACGCCCCTTATGCCCGTGCTTAGCTCGCCCCTACTCAGCATTCATGTCTGTGTCATCATGGTGGCCTATTCCCTTTTGGCCTTCATCTTGCTCAATGCACTGACGGTACTCATTCTCAACGGTAGCCGCCACAAGCAGGCCATCGACCAACTCACCCGCATGAGCCGCATCCTACTCTACCCCGCCGTCTTCTGTCTCGCAGCCGGCATCTTCATCGGTGCCATCTGGGCCAACCAGTCGTGGGGCCGCTACTGGGGATGGGACCCTAAAGAGGTATGGGCACTCATCACGATGCTCGTCTACAGCATTCCCCTGCACGCCCAGTCCATAGCCTGGCTTCACCGCCCTCGCTGGTTCCATCTCTATATGGCCATGGCCTTCCTGACAATACTGATGACCTACTTCGGTGTCAATTTCCTGCTGGGCGGTATGCACAGCTATGCTTAATAATTTGCGTCAGATTCGCATAGTTTTTCTTATTTCTTTTGCACATTTAGAAGGAATTCAGTATCTTTGCAAAAAATATTTCGGAAAAGACGAAAGCATACACCGATCATAATAGGTGAACCAGTCCTTTTCTCAGGCGAAAACAGGCATGAATAATAGATGAAGCATAAGAAATATAAACACTCGTTTGCCCGCAGACTGACGCGATGGGTGATGGCGGTACTCTTCGTGATGATGAGTGCCTTAGGCTACCTCGTCTACCAAATGTCAGAAGAGTTCATTGTGGAGTCAAGTGCTTCCATGTTCCACAGCAACATGAAGTCGTCGGGGAAGATTATCTGCGACGCCCTGTCGGACGTCAGCGTGGCAGTAAGGAACAATGTGTTCGATATTGAGCAACACGTTGACCAGCCTGCGCAACTACAGGCCATTATGGAGCGTATTGTCGCCAACAACCCGCGCATTCGCAGCTGTGGTGTCAGCTTCATCGAGAACTACTTCCCGCAGATAGGGCGTACTTACTGTCCCTACGTCTGCCGGCAAGACAGTCTGCCGCAGAAAGCCACCATTGACGACTATTTAGAGGCAGAGTGGTTCGTTGAAGCCGTCGCCAAGGACTCCGCCTACTGGTCGGCACCCTTCTTCGACAGCCGCGACCCCAAGTCGGCGTTAGTTGCCTACCTCTACCCCATCCACGACCGAAAGGGCCGTGTTGTCGCCATCCTCGGTGCCGACCTGTCGCTGGACTTCATGACACAGCTCCTACAGCAGCAGGACAGCATCTTCCAGAAGGAGGCCGTCACGTTCAACCTGACGAAGGACGGCTTTTTCAACAGCTACGTCATAGACAAGCGCCACGGCCAATACATCACCCACCCCGACTACTGGCACATTCTGAAAGGCAGCTTCTTCGTCCACATCAAAGATGCCGACACGCCAGGCTTGGCCCAAGAGATGAAAGAAGACATGGCAGACGACAACGTGAGCGAGGACGAGACGGACAAGGTGGTGCTGGTGAACAGGCTGAAGTCGTACATCTTCTACGCGCCGCTGGAAGGCACAAACTGGTGTCTCGCCCTGTCGATGCCCGTCACGGCACTCAACGTATTCGGCATCATTGCCGGCTTTATCATGCTGATGATCATCACCTTCATCCTGATGGTCACCTTCTTCGTCAGCCGCCTGGCCATCGTCCGCGCAGCAAGTCCGCTGAAGCAGTTGGCCGCCACGGCCGACAAGGTGGCTATGGGACAGTTTGACACCCCGCTGCCAACCATCAAGAGCGGTGACGAGATTCACCTGCTACGCGACTCGTTTGAGAATATGCAGCACTCGCTGACGTCATACATCAAAGAACTGAAGGAGGCTACGGCCACCAAGGCCTCGATAGAGAGTGAGCTGAAGATTGCCCACGACATACAGATGTCGATGCTGCCCAAGACCTACCCCGCCTTCCCCAACCGCCACGACCTGGACATCTACGGACAGGTGATGCCGGCGAAGGCCGTCGGCGGCGACCTCTACGACTTCTTCATCAACGACGACAAGCTGTTCTTCTGCATCGGCGACGTGTCAGGCAAAGGCGTGCCAGCCTCACTGGTCATGGCGGTGACACGCTCTCTGTTCCGTAACATCTCGGCCTACACGCAGGAGCCCAACCACATTGCCATCGCCCTGAACAACGCCCTGAGCAGCAACAACGATACGGGTATGTTCGTCACACTCTTCATTGGCGTGCTCAACCTGAGCAACGGCCACCTGGCCTTCTCCAATGCCGGACACAACCCGCCCCTGCTGCTGACCGACGACGGCGTCAGCATCCTGTCGTGCGACGCCAATATTCCTGCTGGTGTAGCCAGCGACTGGGAGTTTACGCTACAAGCCATACAGATGAAGACCGGCGAAAGCCTCTTCCTCTACACCGACGGACTGAACGAGGCCGAAGACAGCCGCTGCCTGCAGTTCGGTATGGAAAACATCGTCAGCATTGCCAAGCGTACCGTCAACCAGCCTCAGCCACTCATTGAAGCCATGACGACAGCAGTGCAGCTGTTCGTGGGCGACGCCGAACAGAGCGACGACCTGACTATGCTCGCCATCCAGTACACCAACCCAACCACGTCATCAAACACATCTTCAGACCATGCTATACAACCTGAACATTGAGCTCATCATAAAAATCCTCATGTGCGTCTTTACGCTCTTGATTACCACCCTATCCTTCCCTGTCATAGGGTTTATCCACAAGCGCTGGAAGGGACTCACCCTGGGGTGCCTCATACAGCCAGTAGTATGTATCGTCGCCATTGTGGCAACCACTTTCGGCATTGAAGCATACACGGAGTACCGGATAGACAAGCAGAAAGCGTCGGCCATGCTCACACTCAGGAAGAAGACGGCTACCGACGGTGCCGTACACACGTGGTACCTGAAAGACTTTGAAGAATGTCTGTACGAGAATAAGAATCGTGAAGACGACGTGACGACACACAGAGAGCGGGAAAACGGTATAAAGCTCTTCGACGTCGTACCTCTCGACTCCTGCAGCGTCAGCATCGACGACAGGGTTGTCGTCAGGTTTGACTATAAAAAACGACAAATCACTGCCACTGATTTTGGCGAGCCGATAGAAGTCGTGAGTATCGACTGGGACAAAATCAGTGGCAAGCGATAAACAGCACTCAGCTGTATTTCTTATTTTGCAGGCTGTGCAGGAGCTGCGGGAGCAGCCTTTGCAGGAGCAGCATCCTTAGCGGGAGCGGCATTATCCTGCTGCTGGCTTGCGCCGAATCCGGGCAAGTTGTTAGGATTGGTTGTCGGGTTCTCAATGCCATCGAGCACCGAACCTTCAGAAACAGCCTGAGGAGCGACATAAGCACAAGCAATGCTGATGACGACCATAGCAACGGCAAGTCCCCATGTGGTCTTCTCGATGAAGTCCGTCGTCTTGCGGACGCCACCAATCTGGTTGTAAGAAGAGAAGTTGGAGGCGAGGCCGCCACCCTTAGACTCCTGGATGAGCACGATGCCAATCATCAGCACGGCTGCAATCACGATAAGAATAACGAATAAAGTGTACATCTTTTTTACTTATTTTTGTTGTTACTATTTATAATCAATTTCTTTAAAAATCGGATTTGGTCTGCAAAGTAAGCATTTTTTTTCGGATATTGCAAACTTAATCGCTGAATTATTTCCAAAGCTTTCGAATATCGGCCTTGTTTTATGTAAATTCGGGCTAAAGTTTCAGTAAAGTAGCCCTCTTCGGGTTCTTTCCCGTCATTTTCTGCCGGTTGTTCAAGGTCGGGCGTCTGTTGTGGCTGCTCAGGCAGCACAATCCTTGTTTTGTCATTATTTATGAACGAATCAATCAGTTCCTGTCCTATCAGTTGCGGCACGTCTTCTGCCTTATCGTCATCAGTCTCGCTCTCCAACAGGTAGGCCACGTAGTCGACAGCCGCGTCAGCCGGTGTCGGCTTACGTTTGGGTTTGTTCTCAGCATCGGTATCGTCATCCTTTGGAATAGAATCGAGGAAGTTATCGATGAGCGAGATGGTACGGTTCTCGCGCTCTTCTTCGTTTTCGGCCTTCTTTGTCTGCACCTGTGGCGTACGCAGACGGTAGTGAGCCGCCTCTATCATCTGGAAAAGTACACGTCGGTCGGTAATGTAGATGGCAGCACGCCGCAACTCAGCATCGAACGACGGGTCGTGCAGCAGATAGAGGTTCTGAAGCAGCAGCAGGCGTGCCGTCTGGAAATAGGGATAGAGAGCAAGCATCGAACGCAACTCGTACAGTGTGTCGCGGTCAAGATACTGCGGATGCTTTATCAACTCTGTTATTTCCATATCTGTTTCTTCTGTTTAGCGTATTACCAGTTAGCGACGGTGGCATTGAATATCTGGTCAGTGATATCCTTGACCATGATCGTCACCAGTTCCTCCTGCACGGCGTTGAGTGACTGACGGCTGTCATAACTCTGCGAAGCGGTGAACGTACGTTCGAAGTCCTCGTCGTGATTCTTGGTATTGGTGAACCGTACATTGACGGTCATCGTCAGTTCCGTCTGCGCTGAATAGCCTTCTGACGACACCGACTTGTTTCGCTGTTCGTAACGTGTAATCTCACCTTCCACCTTCAGGTCGCCATTACGCCGGACCTGTATCAGTCGTGTCTGGGTGGCATACTGATCCTTCAGCTGACTGTTGAAAATGGAATACATCGGGTTCCACACGTACGTAGCGCGGATGGGGAAGTCGGCTATCTGGATGGTCTTGGTCTTCGTATAGTCGATGCTGGCGCCATTGAACTTATAGCTGATAGAGCAGCTGATGAGCAGCAGGCTCGCCATGAGAGCCAGGCCGAACTGCTTGAGACGGCGGTAGAGTGTACGGTCGCTGATGCCCAGTTCCTGGGCCGCTTTCTTACGGTTGCCATTGTTACGCTCGAGCGCCTTCTCCAGCATCTGACGTCCCAGGTCGCTGAGGTTCAAGCTCTCCGGTTCTTTTTCCGGTTCGATATACTCTTCGGCGATGGCATCCTCGAGGGCATGAACCGGTTGGATAGGTGCGACCGTATGCGTTACAGCCCCCCCACCCTGCACTTCCTCAATCTGTTTTTTCAAGGCACCCATCTCACGACGCATGTCGTTGACATTGCCCCGCAGTTCGAAGAGGATTTTGTAGAGAATCTCGCGCTCGCTCTCAAATGAGTGTTCACCGCCATCGCGCTGGATAGTGGCCAACTGTGTACTCTCACGATCCTGCGGGATGAACTTCGCCAACACGTCAGGCGTGATGGTACGTTCCTTGCTGAGCACAGACATCTGTTCGGTGATGTTCTTCAACTGTCGGACATTGCCTGGCCACTTGTAGCGCATCAGCATCTGTTTGGCCTCATC
>JAEEGG010015006.1_pt1 | contig 16322 bp, 11 predicted proteins | sample 9134161 | NCBI WGS metagenome assembly JAEEGG01 (sample SAMN16246543, study PRJNA631951) | gut metagenome | biome: gut microbiome; feature: rumen; material: CR-attached | host: Bos | place: Iran: Karaj | collected 2018-10
CTGATATGCAGTCAAGACAAACTGGAGGTCAGTATTCCGACGGCTCCACCAAGCACCGTACACGTCGTTACGACCAGAAACACTCAACATGTAGTCCAGATTGATCTCGTAGACTGCTTCATATTGGGCATCTGTCAAGTCCAGCTCGTAGGCCATCTTGTCGGACAGATACAGGGCTTCTTTCTTAGCCTCTCTATAACTCATTGCGTTGGCAGTGATGGTCATTGCCATCAAGATTGCCATAAACATCATCTTCTTCATAATCAGTTCTCCTATTCTTTAGAGTTAGACAATTTGTTTCTTGTTTTCACTCTTATGACGTAATAAAGGGGGCGAAAGGTCTGGGATTATTCCTAAAGGTTACGGTAGATTTCCCTATTTCTGATGCGGGATTTTCCCTCAGAGAGCCGTTTTTAGTTAAAAAAACATATAATAATGTACGCACGCATTGCCATGTCGGATTTTATTCCGAACTTTAACCACAAATTTAATTTATTAAATATGACCAAGAAGAAATTAAACCGCCTAAAACTTGTATTAGTCGAGAAGGACAAGACTGGTGTTTGGCTTGCTGAACAGTTGGGAGTAACAACCGTGACGGTATCTAAGTGGTGTAATAACGTCACTCAACCCACCCTGCCAACAATAGATAGGATTGCCGAACTATTGGGGTGTGATAAGAAAGATTTAATAACGGACTAAAACAAACTATCTAAAACTATGGCACGAATATACGACAACATAGAAACTAAGTTCACAGAAGGACTACAAGGCATTATTACTAACCTTGGAGTTAAACGAGTGGACTTTTGTGTTGGTTATTTCAATCTACGCGGCTGGAACCTGGTAGTCGAACAAGTTGATCATCTTGATGGCGAGTTTATTTACGAAAACGACAAACGAGTTTTCCGTAAATGCAGACTCCTAATTGGTATGCACCGCCCAGCGGAAGAACTTATCAGACAGTTATACATGGAAAAGACTCTGCCTGATGCTAATTTTGTAAGCCAGTGTAAGTTGGAAATCGCCCGCGACTTCAAGCGTCAACTGCTAATAGGTCTACCAACAAAACAAGACGAGTTCACCTTACGCCGTCTGTCTGCTCAGTTGAAAGACGAAAAAGTATGTGTTAAGCTGTATCTTCGTGAGCCGCTTCATGCTAAATTATATCTCGCACACCGCCCAGATGATAACTTCAACAAGATCCAAGCTATAATGGGTAGCAGCAACCTCACATATTCTGGGTTGACTAAACAGGGGGAATTAAATGCAGAATTCGCCGATAGTGATAGTGCAAATAAGCTTTCCAAGTGGTTTGATGAACGTTGGGAAGATAAGTTCTGCCTTGATATAACGAAAGAACTGATTGATATTATTGATAACAGTTGGGCTGGCGACAAAGACATACCCCCATACTACATTTATCTGAAAACAGCTTACCATCTGAGTGAAGAGGCTCGATCTGGTGTTAAGGAGTTCACTATCCCACCAGAATTCAGAAGTTCATTGTTTGAGTTCCAGCAGACAGCCGTTAAGATTGCAGCCCGTCATCTAAACAACGAGAAGCGAGGTGGTGCTATGATTGGTGATGTCGTAGGATTGGGTAAGACCATAACGGCATGTGCTATTGCAAAGATGTACGAGAACACCTTTGGCAGCAATACACTAATCATCTGTCCTGCCAATCTGCAAGATATGTGGGCCAAGTATCGTAAAGAGTATGACCTGAAGGCTGATATTATGTCAATGGCAAAAACCATCGATGTTGATAATGCGAGGTACTACAAACTTATCATTGTCGATGAGAGTCATAACCTGCGTAATAGCCAGGGAAGCCGATACCATAACATCAAAGAACTCATTGACAAGCAAGATTGTAAGGTTCTGCTATTGACTGCCACACCATATAACAAACAGTACAAAGACCTCAGTAGCCAGCTGCGTCTATTCCTGGACGATGATGCGGACTTAGGTATCAGGCCAGAGGCTTATATCCGCGAGATAGGTGGTGAACGTAAATTCGCTGAGAAGCATGAAGATTTCATCCGTAGCATTAAAGCCTTTGAGAGAAGTGAGTGTCAGGAGGACTGGCAGGAACTTATGAAGCTGTTTCTGATTCGCCGTACTCGTACCTTCATCAAAGACAACTACGCTAAGACTGATCCGAAGAACGGTCGTAAATATCTGGAATTCAAAGATGGCCACAAATCGTACTTCCCAGACCGCATCCCCAAAGCTATAAAGTTCAAGACGGTGGCAGGTGATCAGTATAGCCGTCTCTATTCAGAGGCAATGATTAGCCTGATGGAGAGTTTGAAATTGCCACGCTACGGGCTTATCAATTATCTGGATGAAAAGAAAGCAGAAGAGGCTTCCAGTTTCGAGAAAGCTCTTATCGAGAACTTATCTCGTGCCGGAGTGCGTATGATGGGCTTCTGCAAGAGCACGTTCTTTAAGCGTATCGACAGTAGCGGTTTCTCATTCTTGCTAACGCTATTCCGTCATATCCTGAGAAATGCTGTGTTCATCTACGCCATCGACAACAAGCTAAAGTTGCCGATTAGCGACGAAAACACCTTCCCAGAGGACTTTATTGACGATGCCGATATAAATGACATCTTCAAAAACGATGATGAAGAAGAGGAAAACGCTTCTGGCGACAACATGATAAAGATCCCCAATGAAATGGAAGTCTACATGAAGAAGGCAGAGGAATACTATAACGGCCTGATAGGAAAGAATAACGTCCAGTGGATTGAGTCAAAATACTTCAAGAGGACGCTAAAACAGCAGTTGAAGCAGGACTGCGAACAACTTATAGCCATGATTAACTTGTGTGATGAATGGAATCCCAAGACAGACCAGAAGTTGAATGAGCTTGAAGATCTCCTTCAGAATGTACACAAGGATGAAAAAATAATAGTATTCTCACAGTATTCCGACACCGCCAACTATATCTACTATCAGTTGAAGAAGAGGGGTGTCAAGAATATCGGTAAAGCGACTGGTAATACGCAGAACCCGACGGCAATAGTTGAACGGTTCTCGCCGTTGAGCAATAAGGCAGATGTGTCGGCTGAAAATGAGCTTAGAGTACTGATTGCCACTGACGTATTAAGTGAGGGTCAGAACCTACAGGACTCGCACGTTATTGTTAACTATGACCTACCCTGGGCCATTATTCGCCTCATTCAACGTGCAGGTCGTGTTGATCGTATTGATCAGAGTTCGGAGCAAATCTACTGCTACTCATTCTTCCCTGCCGATAAGGTTGAAGAGATTATCAGGCTCCGCACTCGCTTGAATGCTCGTATTAATGAGAACGCAAACATCGTCGGTAGTGATGAGATCTTCTTTGAGGGCAACGAGCAGAACCTACGCGACATGTATAATGAGAAGAGTGGAAGTTTGGACGAGGATGAAGATGACGTTGATGTTGACCTCGGATCTCAGGCATATCAGATTTGGAAGAACGCCACCGATGCTAATCCAGACCTGAAACGTATTATTCCCGAACTAAGCAATATCGTTTATTCGACAAAGAAAGCTGCCAGTCCACTCGAAGATGGTGTTATTACCTATGCCCGAACCTACAACGATTTCGATGTGCTTACCTGGTATAACTCAAAAGGTGAGATTGTCAGCCAGTCGCAGAAACGAATCCTTCAGGCATTGGCATGTCCTATCAATGAGCCAAGCGTTGAACCACACGAGAATCATCTTGAACTGGTAGACAAGGCTGTTAAGGGCATAAAGAATGAAAACACTAACGTTGGCGGCATTCTTGGTAGTCGCTTTAGTACGAAGCGTAAGATCTACGACTTGCTGAACCACTATTATGAGAAACCGTTAGATTTGTTCTATACACAGGACAAGAAAGCATTGCTTAAGTTTGCCATTGACCAAATCTACAATTATCCTTTATTGGAGAATTCAAAATTTATCATTGGCCGCATGATGCGTTCCAACACCACCTCACATGATGATATTGTTGATACGATTATAGAAATGTACGAGAATGGTAATTTGTGTCGTATTGACGAAGATAAGAATAAACATAAGGATCCGACCATCATTTGCTCGATGGGTCTTAAAGCCGAATAACTATGAATAGGAAAACTTTCAATCAATATTTATCGGAATCTAATTTCCGCGAGTTGTTTATCACAGAAATGGGATGGAATAATCCCACTGGTGCTACGTTGTTGCCTGAGTATGTCATCGATGAAAAGGTGTTCAATATCGAGCAAATTGCCGATTGCAGAGGCTTCCAGATTCTTCAATGTGAAGTTGATGAGATACCGACATCCTCAGTCTGTAAGAAACTTGATACGAAACTACGCAAAAATGCAGAGCATTATATCTGTATTTTCAGTGTCCCCGATATGTTGCATCACTTATGGGTGACTCCGGTAAAGAAGGTTGAAAAGCGTGATTTGGTACTTGTAGAATATGATACAATCGATAAAGCAAGCTTTTTGTTTGAGAAGATGGAGGGGCTTTCTTTCTCTTTCGATGCTCAACCGACAATTATTGATGTAATTGACAGGGTACAGAATGCTTTTATTGTTAATTCAGAAAAGATAACAAAGGACTTCTACGCTGGTTTCAAGAAAGAACATACCAACTTCGTCAAGTTCATATCTGGTATTGATGATGAAATTGCAGACAAGGATAATAAGAAGAAACAGTGGTACACTTCCGTTATGCTTAACCGCCTTATGTTCTGCTATTTCATTCAGAAAAAAGGATTTCTGGACGATGACAAAGACTATCTGCGTAAGAAGTTGGAGTGGACACAAAAAGAAAAGGGAGAGAATAGGTTTTTCAGCACTTTCTATAAAGGTTTTCTCGTAAGCCTTTTCCATGATGGCCTAAATGCTCCTGAACATGACGCTAAGTTTGAAGAAACTTATGGTCGTATTCCATATCTGAATGGTGGCATGTTCGACATACATCAATTAGAAAACGAATACAAGGGACATGATATTGCTGACGAAGCTTTTATCAGCCTCTTCGATTTCTTCGATAAGTGGCATTGGCATCTTGATGATCGGATGACTGCTACAGGAAAAGATATTAACCCTGATGTCCTTGGTTATATCTTTGAGCAATATATAAACTCTCGTGCAGAAATGGGAGCTTATTATACGAAAGAAGATATTACAGAATATATAGGTCGAAATACTATTGTTCCATATTTAATGGAAGCAATGAAAAGAACAAATGAAAGCTTCTTTGAGCCATCTGGAGAAATATGGTCTTTTCTTAAAGAAAGCGGCGATAAGTATATTTTTGATATAATCAAGAAAGGCCATGACAAACAAATCCCCCAAGAAATAGAAAGAGGAATAGACGTACAACTTCCAAATTTAAGAGAGAGACGTAGATGTTGGAACGATCGGACACCAAGTGATTTTTCTGTTCCAACTGAAATTTGGCGTGAGACCATAGGCCGCCTTCAGCGATATGATTCAATCAAGAAGAAAATATCAGAAGGTGAGATTACTTCTTTCAATGATTTTATAACATACAATTTGGATATACGACAGTTTGTATTTGATTTTTTAAGCAAAACTCCAAATGCACAATTTATAGAAGTTTTTTATAATAAACTTCAAAACATCACTATTCTTGATCCTACTTGTGGCTCTGGTGCTTTTTTATTCGCAGCGTTAAATATTCTGGAACCATTATATGAGATTTGTATATCTCGTATGCAAGAGTTCCATGAGAACAATAACGAACTATTTGTAAGTCAACTAAACGAAATTGAGAATAAATACCGTTCTAACATTCAGTATTTTATATATAAGAGCATCATTTTGCGCAACCTATATGGGGTTGACATTATGGTAGAAGCAATAGAAATCGCCAAACTAAGACTTTTCTTGAAAATGGTCGCAGTTGTGGATGTAAATAAGCGAGATAAAAATCTTGGTCTTGACCCACTACCAGATATTGACTTTAACATTAGATGTGGTAATACATTGGTTGGTTATGCAACAGAAAACGAATTGGAGCGTGACCTTCTAGAGGGTGACATGTTTGCTATTGCTGAGTTCCGAGATAAAGTGCATACGGAAATGAATAATGTCTCAACGGTCTATAAACGATTTAAAGAAGTTCAATTGACTCAAACAGAAAATATGGTTGAGTTCAAAAAAGCCAAAAATGAATTAAAGGTACGATTGGCAACCTTGAATAATCTTTTAAATCAACATATGTATTCCGCTATAGCTATTGGAAGTGATTATGATGAATGGCTGGCTTCCCATCAGCCATTTCATTGGCTTGCAGAATTCTATGAAATTATCAATGACAACAATGGCTTTGATGTGATAATTGGCAATCCGCCCTATGTGGAGTATAGTAAGGTAAGGAATAAGTATAAGGTAAGAAATTATCAAACGGAGTCGTGTGGTAATTTATATGGGTATGTTATAGAACGATCAAAAAGAATAATAAACTCAGATGCCTATTTTAGTTTAATCGTACCAATAAGTATGATTTGCACTCAACGCATGGAATGTGTTCAAACACTATTGTCAGATCAAACGCTATGGTTGAGTAATTATTCAGAAAGGCCCAGTAAGCTATTTACTGGAGCAGATGTGGCTTTGACTATTTTTATAACATGTCCAGGTTCACAGGTTTTATTTAACACAGGTTTCACTAAATGGAAGGCAGAAACAAGAGAATTCCTGTTTAAAAGAGTTGAGTATAACATTGTAACAGTCCGACCTCGTTCATATATAATACCCAAAATATGTAGTAGTCTTGAAAATAGTATTTTGAACCATTTGAATTCAAACAGGACGTTAGGCTCCGGTTTTTCTAACTCTGCGACAAAGAATTGTTTATTTTATCGCATTGGAGGAGGACGGTATTGGAAAATATTCACCTCGTTTTCTCCCAAATTTATTTTAAATGGTGTCGATTCTGTGTCAAGTCGAGAAAATCATATTTATTTTGATAATAATATCGATCGAGACACAACGATTTCTGTATTAAGTAGTTCTTTCTTTTATTGGTTTTTCATTTTAACCACAAACAGTAGAGATCTCAATCCATCAGATTTGAATTTATTCCCATTCTCTCTGATGGAAGCCCAAAACAGAGGTTTGTCAGACACTTTTAGTAATTTGTCTCAATTGCTGATGGATGAATACAAAGAGAAATCTGTACTAAAGCAGAAAGTGTCAACGAAAACGGGCAATATTATATACCAGGAATTTTATCCCCGTTTGTCAAAGTCCTTATTAGACAAAATAGATGATATATTATCAAATTATTATGGTTTCACCGAAGAGGAACTAGATTTTATTGTCAATTATGACATAAAATACCGTATGGGTGACGAATTGAGTGAAGAATAAATACTATGGAGAAGGTAGCCCTATATTTCGGAACAGATGCTCGTTATGTAACGATGCCCCCTGACCATCGTCAGCTGTACGATAACGTCTGCATTCAGATTATAAATGAACTTTATCCAAAGTTCTTACCCTATTACAAGCCGCTCCACAATACGTTTAAGGAGTTGTTTGAGGAAAACCAAGTCGCTTGTGATTCTCGTTTCTTTAAAGAACTGGCAGATGCGATGTCTATTGTTAGAATGTCTGTAATCTGTGGGCAAGAAGATTCTTTTACTGCCCACAACACAAGGATTCTAGCATATCCCGATGCCCTCAATGCTTATGCTGGTGGGAAATGGGGAAAGGCTGCATATATACTGATAAAAGGAGCAGAATTGTTAGGGTGGCTTGAATGGCCAACGGGGAGCTATGAGGCTAATGGCATGAAACTCATTATGGCCATTGCTGAAGGTGAACCACACCCAATAATAATATCGTCATCTAACCTGAGTTCCGGCATCTTGGAAAGAATAGAATCAGAGGACGTATGTATCTCTGAAATCAAATTGACCAAAGATGAGTTCCAGCATTTGTTCAATGCTAAACCTGAGGCATTGAAAATAGATAACGTTAATAAGAGCCTCGAAGAAGAACTAAAAAATGAAGCAAATAAGATTCCATACTTGTTACATGGTACAGACGCTCGTATTGTCAACATGACGAAAGAAGAACGGAATGATTTCTTTAGTTGTTGCAAAAGGGTAATTGATTATTTGTGGGGATTGTTTGAGCCGTTATTTAATGGTTATGAAATGATTGAAACCGTAATTGATGGTAGACAAACATCCATAAGGACAAGGAAAATAGAGAGGTATAAGGACTTGTTTGTTTCGCAAAACAAGGAGGTGGTATATAACAACCTGATGCAAAAGCTGTGGATGATTGAGACAGGGAAAGATGGAAACCAACAGTATCAATACGGAGATCTCTACTTGACATCAAGCATGTTTAAGGCTAGGGACTATGCTGTTGGATCGTTTGCTGGAGGTGAATTGGGATTAGTAGCCCACCGTCTAATAACAGCGGCAGAGATAATGAAGTTGGAGGGGCTGAATTCAGACAACGAGGTTAACGATGCAATAGAAAAAGTCGAGTCCTTTGCTACTAATATGGAGGATATAAATCCTGTTATCATTAAAGTTCGTGATATTGATCCTGCATATCTTGTTACGGATAAAGGAGAACCTATAGATTGGAACTCTCAGAAACATGTATGCCAGGACTTTCGCTATATGCAAGATGTAAAACTTGATTTGCAAAATGCAGAATATCTTAAAAAGGAATAAATATGAATAGAACAACATATATAACCGCGATCCTGGCACTCGTGCTGACATTCTCAGCATGTGGCAAGAAGTCGCGTCAGGTGGAACCGACTATGATGGAAGAGAGAGATTCTTTCATCATAGATTCGTTACCTCCTATAGATAGGCCCGATGAAGGCAGATATGATAACATACCACCTCCTCCACCGCCGCCTGGTGATGATGGTTGCCATCCCCCTCATCACGGCCCAAAGCCTGATAATATGCGTGGCTTCGACCCTGCATCTGAGGATGACATGGATGATAATGGTATGAGCAGATATATGGAGAATAACGACGAAGAAGGTTGGGATTGAAATAATAATAGGCAAATGGCAAAAAAGAGATATATAAAACAATTCTCAAATTTCGATGACGAGTGTATTGAATGTGAAATACAATCTACGAATAATGGTTCGGAGTTGTGCATGACCATTGACAATACTCATGTCACTTTAGAGTTTGCCTCTACAGTTGACATTGTAAACTGGTGTAATGCTATCAAAGATCTAGCGATAGAGAAATTAAACGATGAATGTTAGACTTGCTGTTGTCATATGAGAAAGTTGAAATTAAATCAGCCTTACGCAAGCATGGTGATTTGCGGTGCTCTCCAGACCATCCCTAACCGATGGGATGACATTAAGGAGGGTGAAAAGATACTGATATATGCGGATGAAGTGTCTGATCAGTTCATTAAGCAACCTTTGGATTTTAAGAACGAAGTCCATAGGAAGTTTATGAATGAACTATTCTTTGGCAATCTCCCGGATGGTACTTATCCTGTTGACAAATATCTGGGTTATGTAATAGTTTCAAGTTCTGGCACGAGGACAAAGAATTGGCCTAATGAGAAATATGTGTTTGTTAAAGACCCTCATGTGTTTGACCAATCAGTAGAGAACTTCAAATGTGACATATACCAATTAGATAAACTGCCTTCCCGTCCTTCAAAACTCAAAAGAATGGAACGTAAGGGAGATCGGCTTATAGTACCTGTAGGGCTTTCTGCCTGGCAACAACTTAGGGATGAGGATGAGTATAAGGATATGTTTATCTTTTGGGAAAGCTATATGGGTAAGATAGTTCCTCCTGTATTTGCCAATATACTGGAACCACCATCAGAAGATGATGATGACGGCGAAATATGGGAAATACACTTTGTGTATGACAACAAGGTTATAAAGTTCGTTACCAACTATAGTGTCGGATGGAACATGGCGGCCTATAAGGAGAATGGTAAAACAAAGGGTATAGAGGTTTTCCAATTTGACCTTGATGAACTATCTCCCAACTCAACGCTTGGCTTCTTCAAGAAGAGAGAGCCAGTAAGAAGTGATAAAAGTGGTAAGAACACTGCATATTCACAAGGAAATACACATGAATGGGTGCATATTATCTACACTCCGATGGGTGGCATGACTAGGTGGAAGAGAAGATAATTCAGGTTTGTATGAATACTTTTAGAAATAAGATATGCCCCGTATGCGGTTCAACTGACATTGGACTATGGAATTCTTTGAAACAGACATTCCATTGCCATGAGTGTGATTCCTATTTCACTAAATACGGCAGTGTAATCAGGGATAAAGCACCAATAATTCGACGTGGGAGCAATGGATGGAATGGATTTACAGACCCAGATGACTTCCCCACCGATGGATATGGCGATAACGGATGGTAACAATGTAATAATATGGAAGAGCAGGACAGGAAGAAAGTGAGCGTCTTTGAAGATGACGAGATCCCCTATGAGGTGCGAATGAAGCATCTTATAGAGAGCTATCGACGTGATTTGAAACGCCTGGATCAGTTAGCTCGATATGCCAAAGGACTTGAAGAAGAGAATATTCTTCTGCAAAAACGACTTGAAAAGAGTGAGCAGTGGATAACCGAACACCCCGACAAAGAGGCTCTAATCAAGCAGATGGACTTGGAAATAAGGCAGCTGAAGGGTACGCTAAGGAAGAATTTTCCAAAACGTATCGTTGAGCTTAAACACATAAAAAGTAAGGTCAGGGATATTGAAGAATATATGCGGTATCTCCAATCGTTGCTGGATGACAGTGGAATTTCCTATGAAGAGAGGAAGCCCAATCCATCACCCAAGGTCGAGGAACTGAACATTGAAGATATTGACATATTTGCTGTTCGAGGCCCTAACGAAAATTTTGAGGTGGAAGAGCAGTATTGCTACAAATATCCACGTCCAGCCGTTACAGCAGACTGTATTGTGTTCACCAAAGACAGCAATCCCAAGGTGTTGCTGATAGAACGCGGCGCAGACCCATACAAAGGCTGTTGGGCGTTCCCAGGCGGTTTCCTGAATATGGACGAGACAACTGAGCAGTGCGCTATTCGGGAATTGAAAGAAGAAACAGACCTAGAGGTAACGGATGTGCAGCAGATTGGGACATACTCAAAGGTTGACCGTGATCCTCGTGGACGTACTATTACTGTTGCTTATCTGGCAGTGGTGGATAGTCCTTTAGAGGTTAAGGGGCTGGATGATGCGGCGAAGGCTCTGTGGTTTCCCATCGATGCGCTACCAGAACTGGCCTTTGACCATGATGAGATAATGAGGGATGCTATAGCTTTGTTTCATACATTACAATAAAGAATAATAATATGATTGGAAGTAGTGTTATTTCATTTACAGGATGGTTTATTGATAAAATAACCATTTTACATAAAACTATTGGCCGTTTTAATATATGGTCATATCGGCTGTTATCTGGCAAGACCTCTTTTCAGTTAATTGTTCTTGTCATTTCATTCTTGGTAGTGTTTTTTATGTTCCAGTTTTGTTTGGACTTGGATAACAACTTCCTTTTCAAAGGAATGACAACTTATGATTATGATTCAAGCAAAAAGATTTCTATAGACCCATTTATATTAAAGATTATATATATAGTCGGTGTTTCTTTTTTTAGTGGTTTCCTTGTAATGGTCTTAACCAATGGAGTTAGAAACTATATTGACAAGTACATTGCAGGTGATGTTCGATACCGTTTTTATGGTCATATATTGATTTTTGGCTACAATGATATAACGGATGGTGTCTTGGATAATATATTGAGTAAAAGTAGTGGTATTAATATTGTTGTGGTCGTTGAGAATAAAGTACGAGAAGTAAGAGAAGCCATCGAGGGTAAATTGGGTAAGAACAAAAATCTGTTTGTATTACACGGCAACCGAACTAATAAGAAAGACCTACAAAGTCTATACCCCAACAGGGCATTCGAGATTTTCTTAATCGGAGAAAATGAATCAAATAGTGATTTTAAGAATCTGGATTGTTATGATGGATTAAGAAACATGGATGATTTCTCTAATTGGGGGGCTTATATTTATTTGTATCTTCAAGATCAATCATCTATTACGTTGATAAACAATCGTCGCTATGACAACAAAGCATTTAAAGATATTAGCGATGATAATCATAGATTAAGGATATATAATACCGATGAACGATGGGCTAGGCGAATTTTAGTTGACTCTGATAACAGATGGCCTCAGATGAATCTCAATATGAGAAACGGAGAAAGAATTACGATGGATTCCGATTTGTTTGTTCATCTAGTAATATTTGGCATGACAAGTGCTGGAGAAGTTATTGCTACTACAGCTGCTAAAACATGTCATCACCCCAACTTTATAACCAAAGGGCTTCGTACAAAGATTACTGTTATTGATGATGATTTCTCCCATAATCGAGGCATGTTCCATGGTAGATATACTGATTTTATGTCAATGTGCCATTATAGAATAAGAAGAATTAAAGATAATAAATGGGAGGAGGTATATAAGCATGTACCCAAAGAAGAATACGACTTTCTTGATATAGAGTGGGAATTTATTGAATCAGTACCAGACGAATTCTTGCTCCAAAACGAACTTGACAACTATGCTAATAGTGAGTCCTCATTATTAAGTGTTGTTGTCAGCGGACAAGAAGAGAAACAGAATGTTAGTGTCGCATTAGGCCTTCCGAAGATATACTTCGACAAATCAATTCCTGTATGGCTATATACACGCTCTGAGACTTCATTGAGAACATTTTTTGAGAATACAAGATACGACAATGTTATGCCTTGGGGTATGCTTAATAGTTATCCGACACAGGAATTTTGGGAAGAAATAGCAGCTAAACAATTGAACTTATTCACTGAAAGACTTTATATGGAAGGTAACTTAGAAACCAGTTATGATGAGTACGAGGTAGAAAGGAAATGGGAGCAACTGCCACTTGAAATGAGATCGTCAAATATAGTTAATGCCGCAGCTATTCCTGTTTTTGTCGGTAGTATGAGAAATTGGTCATACGAAGTTAATGATTTCACTCTAAGCGAAGAAGAGATAGAAGTATTTGCTCATTTGGAACATATAAGATGGTCTGTTTGTGCCCTGCTAAGAGGATATAGACCGCTTGATCGTAAGACTGAGGACGAATATTACTCTAGGGGTGGTAACTTCCGGGATATTTCATTTACTTTAAAGAAACAATTCTATAACTCGTATATCTGCAAATATGAGAACATAAAAGACAGAATGACAGGTAGAATTAATCGAGAGATCGTTAAACATTACAAACAGTTAGTTTACCAACAGCTAAAATGAAGATAATTTCAAATTTTATAAAAAAGATACTTGGTAGAAAAACTACTAGAAAGTATTACTGCCATTATTGCAATCATTCTTGGGAAACCGATGAAGAATATCCATCGTGTCCCGTGTGTAACACAAAGAATGTACGATTAGTTAAGTAGTTGAATATGCCTACAGAGATAACAGTTCAACAATTCAAGCCTTCGGAGATCATTAGCATACTCCGTAATCACTTGGCTACAGGTCAGGTGAACCAGAGGGTTGTTAGCCTACGAGGTATATACTTCCAAGGCACATATATCAACCAATACTTTCATACGGCAACAGACAGGCTTGTAGATGAAGATGGCAGTGACGAGCTTTCCATTCTCATTCCATTGAACCTGCGTGATGATCTTGATAACGGAAATGTCATTACTGTTCATGGCGTTCTTGACCGAACCATTACCAACAAAGGGCTAATACAGGTAGTGCTGAAGGTGACGGCGGTTGAGAAGATCAAAGAACTGGCTATGTCTGAGGACGAAATCAAGCGTACCGAACTCAGGCGTATCAAGTCTGAGAAAGGCTTCAAGAACGTAGACAGCATACTTGAATCGCTACTTTATCAGGATAAGCGTCCTAAAGTTGCTCTGATATATGCAGAGTCCAGTATTACCAATGAGGACTTTGAGAAGGGAGTACAGGCAGCTCGAACCCACATTGACTTCACCGAATACAGAGAATCGTTTGCTAGAACTAAAGCATTCTGTCAAAAGCTAAAGCAACTCGACGCAATGGGTTTTGATGTGATAGCCATTATTCGTGGTGGTGGAGCTGGTCTTGAAGCATTGGACGAGGTTGAACTACTCGAAACTCTGGTAAACATGAATACCGCTTGGATGTATGGGGCAGGTCACGAAGGAGAAAAGCTGTTCATCCTCAACATTGCAGATAAAGCTATTGCCATACCTCATGCTTTGGGAACCTACTTCCGCGATCTCACAGATGGCGTTATTCAGAAGCGTAATAATTCACGAGCCGCATTGGTTAAAGAGGTTGAGGGTCAGTTCAAGAAGCAGATTGAGGACTCCAACAAAAAGAACCAGGAGCTTACTAAGCAGTTAGCAGAGGCCACCAAGAAGCATAACGAGCAAGTCCAAGCACTAACGAAAGCTCAGACTGAGGCCACTAAGAAAAATAAAGAACAAGTCGAGGCCATTCAGAAGCAGCATAAGGAGCAACTGGAGAAAACCAACAAGCAGAACGAAGAGTTACAGAAGAAATTGACTGAGATCACCAAGGCTAATGAGGCAGCTCAAAAGGCTCATGCCGAACAGTTAGGAAAGCTCCAGGGGCAGATGGGAGGGCTGAACAAGTCTCTCGAAAAATTGACAGCCCAAAACACTCAGGCAGCAAAAGACCTGAACGAAGCCAAGGATCGAGCCAGACAACTAGAGAAGCAGTTGGAAGAGGCATTAAAGAAGAATAAAGGATGCTCGTCGGGCTGCTTGGGTATGGTGGCAGCTATAGTTACTGTTGCTAGTGCTGCGTGTTGGATTGTTTGTTTGATTTTTTAAAGCGATGGTATGAAGAGAGCAATCAGAGGTATCAGTTTCGTCAATAAGTTCAAGGAAAGCTGCTTATACAAAGAACTGTATTTGCAGCATAGAGAAGAGTTATTCATAGCCATCAGGAATGAATACCTGAATATTTACTATAATAATATCAGCATAGCAAAGGTTTCCTACACTCAGGGAGGCATGATTAGGTGTGAGATAAATGAATACTATTTCAATGGCATAAGCAATTCGCCTATGCTTACCCTGTGCTCTGAGGAGGAGATAAGAGAAAAAATAATCGGCTGTTATGATACAATAAAGGCCAATAGCGATAAGAAAAGTAATGAAGAGAAAAAGTCGCAGTCTGCCTTGTTCATAAAGAACAACAGGAATGTAGAATCTGAGTGGTATTGCACCGATGTAGAATGGCGCAGACCTATGGATGTAGAACATACAAATTTTAATGCCAGGTTCGACATAATAGCGATTACGAAGAGAAGTCCATATCGTATCGCCATTATTGAACTAAAGTATGGTCGTAGAGCTGTAGGTGGTGAAAGTGGCATAAGAAAGCACATTGAGGACTTTTATTCGTTTGGTAAATATAAATACTTTGATGATTTCAAGAGAGAAACCAAGTCCATATTAAATAATCTCCGCGACCTGGATCCTGATTTCCCCGAAGAATTGAAGCATGTGAGAACGGATCAGATGGCCAGTAAGCCTGAGTTCTATATCATAACCCTCGATAATAATGCCTACGATACTCTTTGTACCCCAAAGCAAACAGTAGGAGGGTATTTGTTTGACGATGCTACCCGTTGGAACAGCCCAAGGGTTTCATGCAAGACCGTAGAATCTGTTTTCGGTGATGTGACAGACCCCAATAATGAAAAGGTTTATGTGAAGTTCTTGTTCTCTCCTATGACAATAGATGAATTGAAAGATATATCAAAAATAGACATCATAAATGATTCTATGTATGATTTGCCCAGTAGAGGACAGCGCACATCTACGCCAAAGTATTCACACAACTCTACAGAAAGAATATCAAGCAATTACAAAAAGAAAGAGTTGGTTCGTCAGTTAGAATTGATGAGAAATACAACTATGTTTCATGGTGATTGTGGCGGTGGAGAATTTTTGAATAAGACATGGGAGTTCTGCTTGTTAGATTCTCGTAGGAATTTGTTTGAGGATATAGTTGATGATTGTATTGATTACTTCAATAAGGAACAAATAGTATTTTGGGGCAGTAATGGTATTCCCAATCATATATTGTCATCACAGGTGGCATGTTTGAATCACCTGTTTGCTATTAGAAACGACAGGGATTTGGTACTTAGGTTAGCCAAAATGCTTGTTGATGGTGAGATAGAAGATGTGGAGCCAATTGAGTGTGACAGATGTCGTCCTTATATAGCATTTGAAGTAACAAGTAGCAAGGACTA
>JAEEGG010015008.1_pt1 | contig 16321 bp, 9 predicted proteins | sample 9134161 | NCBI WGS metagenome assembly JAEEGG01 (sample SAMN16246543, study PRJNA631951) | gut metagenome | biome: gut microbiome; feature: rumen; material: CR-attached | host: Bos | place: Iran: Karaj | collected 2018-10
TCCACGCCGCGGGATATTCCTTTGTGATGACCGTGAACGGAGCATCGTCGCCGCCGTAACGCTTTCCGAACTCAAAATGCCTGTGCTCTATGATGCGGGTGTAAGGCACATCCGCGGAGGTGTAATTGACCACGGCGCAGCCCTGGAAATTGTCGGTGGGCAGAGTCTCTTTTTCGAATCTCAGCGACCTGTACTCGAGCTGCCCGGCAGAGTATCCGAAAAACTCATCGATAGGGCCGGTATATATCACGTGCCGCGCGATGCCGAGCCCTGCTGCAGTATCCTTCATCCCGCACCGGCCGGCCTCATACTCCGACTTCAGAGCGAAATAATCGCATCCGAGCCGCACCTCGATGCCCTCGAGCATCTTTGCTATCATCGCGGTGTATCCGCCCGTCGGGATGCCCTGATAGCGGTCGTTGAAATAATTGTTGTCATAAGTGAACCGGAGCGGCAGCCTGCGGATGATGAATGAAGGCAGCTCGCTGCACTTGCGCCCCCACTGCTTCTCGGTGTAGCCCTTTACGAGCTTCTCGTAAACATCGCGCCCGACCATTTTGAGCGCCTGTTCCTCGAGGTTTTTGGGCTCGCCGATGTTCAGCTCCTTTATCTGCCTGTCGATGACCGCGCGCGCCTCATCGGGCGTCGCGATCCCCCACATCTTGCTGAACGTGTTCATGTTGAAGGGCAGGTTGTAGAGCTCATCGCCGTATCTGGCGACCGGTGAATTGATATAGTTATTGAATTCGGCGAAGCGGTTCACATAGTCCCAGACCTCTTTGTTCGAAGTATGGAAAATGTGTGCGCCGTACTCATGCACGATAACGCCGTTCTCATTGGCCGTGTAGGCGTTGCCCGCGATGTGATCCCTTTTGTCGATCACCAGGCACGCATGCCCCGCGTCGGTCAGCTCTCTGGCGCATACCGCGCCGAAAATGCCCGCTCCCACTATCAGATAATCATACATAGTTTTTCCCCCGTAAATACACGTCACCCCCGACGCAATATCACTTCTTCTCCCGGCGCTTAAAGATAAAGCTCCTGAACAGTATCACATTCATGACTATAAAGAATGCGGTAATAATGATCCACGAAAGGCCCGGCTGCTTGGGCGCGAGCGCCGCGATCAGCATCATCGGGAATCCGAACACGATCGCGGGGAAATTCTGGTAAACCAGGTTTTCCGCAACGGGAGTCTCGAAATTCCTGTCGATCTCGCGAAGGAGCACGATACCGGTGCTCGCGGTACCGGTCAGCATGCCGTACATGGCCATGAACTGCTCCTCGCCGTATTTCTCGAAGAGCTTTTTGGCGACGAGTTTGTTGTAGAGGTAAGTCGAAACGGCGCCCACGATGCCTATCGTCAGGAGTACCGGCCAGTACTGTCCGATGACCTCGATGCGGATGGCCGCAAAGCCTGCCACGATCATCAGATCGAAGAAGAATCCGCTGATGCGCTTCATCAGGAACTCATTTACATACTCGCGCTGTATCAGGCGCGTCTTCGATGTGATCTTGTTCAGGATCATGTTTATGATCGTTCCGAAGATAACGCCGAAGAGGAAGTTAAAGCCGTAAAGCACGGATTTGAACGAAGGAACGAGGTTTCCGAGCACGCGGATCACGAGATAGGTCACCGCATAGGTGCCGAAAACGAACGAGAGCTGAACGGTGAGCTTATCGATGCTGCCGTTCATCGGGATCTCGGTGGCTCTCTGGATATCCTCGGAGGAATACTTCTCCGCGGTCTCCTCAAAGCCCTCGGTAAATCTGCCGCGTCTGCGCATAGCGTTCAGATGGATGACGCCGCCGATCGCAGCGCTCAAGAATCCCATCGCAGCGACGGTCAGACCAAAGCTCTTGCCGCCCTCAAAGCCGTAGTCGGCCTCGTAGATGCTGCCGTAGTTAAGCGCCTGTCCGGTTCCCTGTCCGTATCCGAACGGGAGCAGGATGCCTGCCGCCGAGAACATCTTAGAAGAAAGCATCGCCCATACGATCGTGATGCCCAGACCCAGAACGCCCTGCAGCAGATATGTCGAAACCGTCGTAACGCCGGTGTTGAATATCTCGCGTGTGCGCTCCTTGCCCATTTTCTCGCCCTGATGCTTGAAAACGGTCGCGATAAATCCGAGCGCCAGGCAGTGATATGTGATCGTCTCAGCCATATTCATGCCGCTGCCGCCGAAAAACTCCGTATCGAGCATGACTTTGCCGGTGATGAGGCGGAACGCCATCCCGACGAGCATTAAGAGCAGACCGCCGAGCACCGAAGTGGGTATGAGCGATCTGCGTAAGAATTTAAGTGTCTTTTTGAGCGCGTTGCCGACAATAAGGCTGATCAGAAGTACCGCTGCCAGATTGACCGTTCCCCAAACGCCGCTGTCCCAGAAATTCTGCATAATTCAAAGTCTCCCTTGCTGCGATGTCATGACACCGCAAAATTATCTCACGGGATCGTATCCCGTAAAAACCATAAGATCAGAAAAGGATCCCGTAGTCTTTAAAATAAGGCGCCGCCTCGTCCTTGTCCGCGAGGATCGGTTTCTCGCCGTCCTTAAATCCCCAGTCTATGCCGAACTCCGGATCGTCGTACCTGATCGAGGCCTCGGTCCCGGGAGCATAGTAATTGTCGACCCTGTAAAGGAACTCTACATCATCGGTCAGTGTCACGAATCCGTGCGCAAAACCGCGCGGCACCAGGAACTCCCGCTTATTCTCCGCCGAGAGCTCGACCGAAGTCCACTGCTTATAGGTCGGCGAACCGTGGCGCAGATCCACGGCAACATCGAGGATCGCGCCCCTCACGCAGCGCACGAGCTTTGCCTGAGATGCCTCTCCCCTCTGAAAATGGAGGCCCCGGAGCGTCCCCTTATGCGCTGAGTAGCTCTGATTGTCCTGTACAAAATCGTAATAAAGTCCCGCGGCCTCGAGGTCCCGTTTCGACCAGGTCTCCAGGAACCATCCGCGGTGATCGCCGAACACCTTCGGCTCCAGAATATATACGTCCCTGAGGGGCGTTTCGGTAAGTTTAAACTGCATATCCCTGTCCCTTATCAATCGTTAAGATACTGCCCGTAGGCAATGGCTCTGACCTTTCGTGTGATGTCGTCGCAGCCGGAATTGGTCTTCTGGATGAAATAGAGGATCACCGACTTCGACGCGGGCTCCATGATGAAATACGTGCCGAGCCAGCCGTCCCAGCCGAACTCGCCCTCCGGCGCTATGGTTCCCTGCACGGTAGGCTTATCGAGTATTCTCATGAGGCAGTTGTAGCCGTAGCCGACCGTCGAGCCCCAGTTCATGTCCCTGTTCTTAACCTCATCGGTAAGTGCGTTCGTGCGCATGTATCTGACCGTATTCTCGCCGAGGATGCGCTTGTCGCCGAGCTTTCCGCCGTTTGCCAGCATCATGCCGAACTTCGCGAAATCGTCGATCGTCGAGAGCAGTCCCGCTCCGCCCGACTCAAAATACGCATGCTCCGGATAATTGCCCAGTCCGAGGTTCATGCCCTTAAACTCTCTTAAGCTGCCCGTTTCGGGGTCGGTCTCATATACGCATGCCAGCCTCTCTCTAAATCCCGGCAGCATGTCAAACGAAGTGCTCATCATGCCGAGCGGTACAAATATCTCATCGCGCAGGAAATCGCCGAAACGGCGTCCCGATGCCACTTCGACCACCGCTCCGAGTATGTCCGCGGAAAAACCGTACATCCAGTGCTCGCCGGGGTTGAAAGCCAGCGGGCAGCGTCCGATCGCGTTGGCAAACTCAACGGTCACGGGATATCCCGCAGTCGGCATCTTTTTCTCCCATTCGGCCAGACATTTGTCGACCGCGATATGCGCCGCAGTCTCGATGCCGGGATAGCAGACACCCGAGGTCATGGTCATCAGATCCGCTATCGTTACTGAACGTTTAGCGGGCTCGAGATGAAACTTTTTCCCGCGCGCGTCGCCGTTTGCGGCAGGCTCGTCAGCCACTGCCACCATCGGGTTCGCAAAGCCCGGGAGATAGTTCTCCACATTGTCGAGCAGATCGATGATGCCTCTCTCGACGAGCATCATCACTGCTGCCGCCGTAACGGTCTTTGACATCGAGAACATCCTGAAAACGGTGTCTCTCTTCATCGGAATGTCATGCTCTATGTCCGCTTTTCCGAACGAGCCGAAGAAACGCTCCTCGCCGTCCTTTATAACCAGGATATTCGAACCGGATATCCTTCTCTCACCTATCGCCCTGTCCATCAGGACCGAAAACCATTCGCTCATAATCAAACCTCACTAAATATTATCAGGCTGCCTTTTCCTTAGGCACCTTAGTAACGTAGACGTCAGACTATCTCATGTACGGCCGGACAAAAAGGGGCACTACCCCCACCACCGCCATGAGCGGCAGCAGAAGCAGTGCCTATGCTTCACTCTTTGACTTCGAGTTCTTCTTATATGATCTTGTCTTACCGGACATGGTTAAAAGCTCCGTTCTTAGTTGGTAGGAATGGTCACCTTGGCGGGTGCCGAAGCGAGTATGGCCGCTGCCTTTGCAGAGCCTGCCACACCGCGCCGCCTGATGAGGACTACGGACGTGCTGCTCGTGATATTCGCAGTAACCCTGGTCTTGGCGGTATCGAGTTTGGTATAAACAGTCTTGAGGTTGGCCTTGAGGACCGTACCTGTCTTTACCGTACTCCATTTGATCGAGGAAAAATCAACGAGATTCGCGTCAAAATCCGCCGCAGTCACGATACACATCTCATAGGCAGGCGAAGCCACGAGCGTATCCGCAGCAGTGATCGCGCCGATCGTATACTGTTCGCCCGATTTGGTCAGACCCGCGACTGTGGGCGCCTTGCCCTGATAAGGGATGGATACCATGCCTACGCGTGAAGCGGGCTTTTTCGTGGTCGCCGCGATCCTCACGTCAAGGATCAGATCTGCGGGCGGATCGGGCTCTACATATGCGAGAGTCTTTTTGATATCATCGATCGAAGTCATCGTGATCTTCGCCGAAGTATTGTTTTTAAAGGGTGAGAATGCAGTGGTAAGGATGGGCGTCGTATTGGTACTGTTCGCCGCGAAAGGAAGCACTGTGATCCAGTCCTTCGAGCCGTTCTTACGGAACTGCATGCCGTTCCTGATCGCAAGATTCAGCTTGCTCACATCGACCTTGACATTGGGAGCCTTGGTAACGGCGACTTTGATCTTGTTCTCTTTGCTGAAACGCGAACCGGCCTCATGCTGTGTCTGGTTGACCGCAGCGAGTCTGAAATATATGATCGCGCCTGAACTCAGCATCGATGTCCAGTCACTGTACTCCATATCCGCGATCGATCTCCATGCGCCATTCGCGCCCTTGCGCCACTGGATCATATTGGTGAGGTTCGCGATCTCCTTAAGCACCTGTGTCTCAGCGCTGGTCAGATGCTCGTATGTAACGGTCGTACCGTCGTTATTGTTGATGATTATGCTCTGGAGAACCTTGATCCCCGAGAACTGCGTGGGTGTGCCCTCGTAGGACCAGTCCACGTTGAATATGATCTTTTTCTGGTTGGGCGAAACGGTAACGGGCACTACGGGCACCAGTCCGTCCGCGCCGGGAGTATTGACCGTGGTAAGGCCGACATAATTGACCTTGCTCGCCGACAGTGTCGATATATCGATATAGTAGAACATGCCGTTGGCGTTCTGCGCTGCGGGCAGAAGCTCCGCGAGCTTGACTCCGGTCACGGTATTGTTCTTAAGTATGGCATAATAAACCTGTGTATTGGCGGCCTTAACCTTAACGCTGATCTGCTCGTTCGCATACTCAATATAAGTCTCGGCGATACCATCACTCGCAGGTGACGCGGTAGGCGTGGGCGACGGGGTACCGGTCGCGCCGGTAGGTGCGGGCGAGGGCGTGGTGCCCGTAGGCACAGGTGAAGGCGTGGTACCTGTAGGCGCGGGTGAAGTCCCTGTAGGGCCGGGTGAGACAGCTGTCCCCGTGGGATCGGCCGCAGCCACATGAAGAACTCCGTCCGAAGAATCCTTATCGGGCGCGGGCTTAACCAGAACGGCCCAGGTCAGTACCAACAGTCCGCACATTATTAATAAACAGTTTTTAACGATCTTTCTGCTCATTGCATCCTCCTATACGTTTCTGCTATAATGAAAATCCCAGAAATGTCGATATATGGAATATGGGCGGTTACTTCCGCCAAAGAGTACGGCATTGAACATTCTAAAGGAGATTATATCATGAAATCAACCAAAATGCGGATTTTTTTCAAAATAATGCTCATCTGCGCCGTAATATGCTCCTCTTTATATTTATCGGCATGTTCGGGCAAAAAAGTAACAGATGACCAAAAACCTTCCGCGACACCCGCCGCAGCGACAGCGACACCGACCCCTGAGGCCGATGACACCGAGATCGGGGATGACGATGAAAACCTCGAAGGCGGTGAGGAAGGAACCGATAATTTCGACGGCTATGTAGGTACCGTAGAGATCGAAGAAGCCGGCGGAGCGGAGCTTCCCCTGCTCGTATACGACGGCCTGAGCTACTGCTTATACGACGATCACGCCGAGGTTATATTCACATGGTTCTCCGATGATTCGTACGAGGACTACGTGATCCGCTCTTCGGTCGAGTACGAGGGCAAGACCTACCCCGTCACCGCGATCGGCAGCGACGCGCTCAACTCCTTCGCGTTTGCGGTCAGCGTCACGATCCCCGATACCGTTACATCGATCGGCAGTTCCGCGTTTGAGTTCTGCGAGGCGCTCGAGAGTATCACCATCCCTGCATCGGTTACCGAGATCGGCGGCTACGCGTTCTCCGAGTGCGCTGCGCTCAAAGAGATCGTGATCCCCGACTCCGTGACAAAGATAGGCAGCGGCATATTCTATAACTGCTCTGCGCTTACATCGGTTACCCTTCCTTCGGGACTTTCGGAGATCCCCGAGGAGACATTCTCCGGATGCGAACAGCTCACCACGGTTGAGCTGCCCGCCGGCATAGCTTCCATCGGCCGCGAGGCGTTCTGGTACTGCGAGGCACTAGAGTCGATCGAGCTGCCCGAAGGCCTGGCTGTCATCGAAGAGAGCGCTTTCTACGACTGCTCAGCGCTCAAGGAGATCAGGATACCGAAATCGCTCCTCTCTCTTTCCGAATCTGCCCTCGATGCGTGCGATTCTTTAGCCACGATCTACTGCCCCGCGTCTCTCAAATCGAAGTTCGGCGAGATATTCGACGGGTACGACGTGGAAGTGGTTGAGTACTGAGAAATGTGAATAACTGATAAATAAATCCCCGTTTTCAGCCGATATATATCCTATAAAGTGTTTTCCCGATAACTCGACTCAAGGAGGAGTGAGTACATGCTTAAGATCAAATATCCGGCTTTAAACAAAGCTTTATCATTTTTAATAGTTCTTGCCGTTTTCTGTACGGTTCCCTCATACGCCGTATCCGCCGCGGAGAGCAAACCCGCCGATACATACGCGGCCGCGATGCCGGCCGAAGGAGAGGAAGAATTCTTCGAAGGCGCGCAGATGCTCGAGGGGACATCCTTTGAACTCCCGGACGATACTCCCGCGGAAGCTCCGGTCTACACCGCTAAAAAGCTGAAAAAAGCTCGCAGCGGCGGCTCGGGGTATTCACTCTATGATCTGGGCGGAAACGAGTACGGCTACAATTCCCTTTCGGACAATCAGAAACTCTTATTCGACGCGATCGGCGAGAGGCTCGAGGCCTTTATCGACAGTGCGGACTACAGGACCGACCTTACCGAAGAGACTGCCAGACTCGAGACACGCGTTGAGTATCTCACACAAAACGATCTGACCGACGATGAGCTGGCGGAGACGCTCTGCCGTTTCGTATATTCCAATCCGCAGTATTACTGGATCGGCATCAATTACGCTTTTGCCTCGAACGACAGCTGCGTATCGGCAGTGACCTACGTCGATCCCTATTATTACAGCTACGCGTCGCGCAAAGCGGTCGACGATGCGGTAAACGCCAAACTCGACAAATGGGTGGACGAGGTGACCGAGGCCGCTTCGCTCGGCGATTTCTACGGAGCATTAAAAGCCCACGACATCATCATCCGTGCGATCGACTACTCGTACAACGCATCGGGGCAGCCCGAGCAGAGCGTGTGGGCACACTCTGTCGCAGGCGTTTTCACCGGTCAGGGCGCGGTCTGCGAAGGCTACGCAAAATGCTTTGAATACCTGCTCAACAAAGCCGGCATACCGAATATCTACATCCTCGGCACCGGCGCAAAAGAAGCCCACGCGTGGAACGCGGTGGAGCTCTCGGGACAGTGGTATCTCTGCGACATCACCTGGGACGACCCGAACCTCTCCGCAGACGCAGGGCTTAAGGACTCTAACTACTCTTATTTCTGCATCCCCGCGTCGAAGTTCAACAAAAACCATAAGGCATGGGGCAGCAAAAACTACTACGGCTACGAGCTCCCCGAGTTCGAGGACACGATGGAGCAGTCGTATTTTACCGTGTTCGACGCTTATTCCGACGAGGCCTTCACAGAGGCTTCGGGAGAAAGCTTCGCGATGGCGCTTACGGCAAACCGCTACCACGACAGCGATTTCGTTTTCGCGGCATTTCCGACAGACGCAAAGAGCTCGTTTGACAGCTATGTAGCGCCGCATCTGGACGATCTCGATCCCGAGGCAGGCTATATCATGACCGACACTGCCATCGGATGCGTCGTAAAATACGCGTCTCCGATGATCGAATCTCCCGCGGGCAGCATCAGCATAAAACAGGAGGCTTACGAGGTAGGCATATCCGAGAGCATAACCGTCGAAGCGCAGCTCCCGGCCGGGAGTGATGACCGCGTGGTATGGTCAGTGCGTCCCGCCGATGCGGCAGGCACAGCCGACGCAGAGCGCTATGTGCAGGTCCGGGCAAAAGGCACCGAGGCCGTCGTAACAGGCCGCAGGAACGGCGCGGTCATCCTTACCGCCGCCGTTTACAGCAGCTTAAAATCCGATGAGCCGATAACCGCCGAATGCACGGTAAGGGTCGGCACCGGCGCCGATGCCGCCGAAGCGACTATATGGCAGAACGGCATCAAATCAACCAAGAGCGCCACGCTGAAGACTGAACTCTCGGCCTCGATGTGGAAAGACTCCAAAGGCAAGATCAAAAAAGGCAAGCTCGTATGGTTCGTTTGCGACACACCGATCGAGCCTTCATTCAATCAGTCGAAGCACACGGTTTCCTTCGGTGCCGCAAAATCGAAGCTCGCCGCTGTCAACGCCAAGGGCGTGATCACCGCGAAAAAGGCAGGCACGGTATATGTCTATGCCTGTGATACAGGCAGCATGACCTACGAAGAGCATGTGGTCGATATCGCGGCAGGCCCCACCAAGCTGTTCCTCACGAGCGTCCCGAACTCCACCAACAAGGATGTCGTGCTCAAAAAGACCGCCGCTGACGCCGGCAGCTCATACAGGGTATATATCACGCCGTTCATAAAGGACGGCGCAGTGGATGCCGACTGTACCTATACGGTCCGCGTCGCCAAGCCCGAACAGGAAAAGTATTTAAGCGTAGAAAAAGCCGTTATTGATGAGGCCGGCAATCCGTATTTCATCGTAAACGCGCTCGATTTCGACCAAATCAAGGCCAAGACCGTCTCGGTCAAGGTAGAAGTCATCTGCGACCAGACCGGCAAAAAGGCGTCGCTCACCGTGGTCATAGGAAATCCCACGCTCGACGCCACATGCAAGGCTCCGGACGAAGAGACCACACCCGAGGCCGCAGGCGCGGCAGGTACCCCCACGTCCGCCGAAGAGTCCCTGTGGCTCTCGAAAAAGGGCAGCTCGGTAACGTTAAAGCTGTATCTGTCCACGGCCCTCGGCGACACCAATATCACCACCGACAAGATAAAGATCTATGTAGGCCTCTCCGATGTTTCATTCAACGAGAATGACCGCGTGGAGGCCGAGCGCGGCGCCACGGTCAAGGCAAAGTTTGACAAGAATACCATGCAGCTCACGCTCACCGCGTCCAAGGACGCAGGCAAGACCGCTCTCGTCACCGCCGCATTTACCGATGTGCTGACCAAGGAGATCACGCTGATCGATCTGGTCGAGGTCGATGAAAACGGAGAACTGAAGGTGTGGTAAAGGTGTAAGGATCATAAAAAACGCTATAATCCTCTAACTTATATTTTTATAGTTACAAGTCAGAGGATTATAGCGCGTTTTTAACCATTATAGAGCATCTTCCCATCGATCAAAACGTAATCTTTTATCTTCTTTGGCGAGAAGCCTTCTATGCTGACAAATCCGACCCTATCGACAGCTATGCCTTGTATTTCCGCAAGCTGTCTTTCTTCCTGTTCGCATTCATCTGCAGTCATTTTCCGGTCGTAGTACTTGCATTCGTAGAAATCGTAACTGTCTCCGGCGCTTTTTACAACGCAGTCAAACTCACCGTTTTTTTTGCTGACCGGATCATCATACCAATAACTGCCGAAGTCCTCTATATCGCTCATTTCACCGCTGACAGCCTGACGGTGGAAGTATTCCAGAACAATGCCCTCAAATCTTCTGCTGATGAATTCACGAAGATTATCGCCGAAATAACGTTTATAATACTGCTCCGGTCCGATCCTTGTGATCGTACCGGCACGGCCGAAAATAAAGGCAAAGTAAAAACGCATAAGATTATCCGTAATCTCGTAAAACTGCTTCTTTTTATCTCCTTTTCGATTGATCGGTTCATTTTTGACGATCGTCTCCATATCCAGCAGTATCTTCAGCTGCTTATCAAGAAGGCCGTTTTCATCTATCTTCATCCAATCACGGATCTCGCTGTATTTCTTTTTGCCGTTCCCCAACGCTTCCAGAATGCGAGTATCAAAAGTTTTCTTGATTTCTCTGATCATGGTATTCTCAATGTGAACACGAACCAGACCGGTTTCCGGCAACAACAGTTTCTTTATATTTACTTCCAGAGAAGCTGTATTATCTATAAGCCCAAGAACATACGGCGACCCTCCGAAAACCGAATACATCCCCACCTTATCTCTGGGAGAAAGCCCGGGGTAGAACTTCGCCGCATCGTAGTAATCGAAATCCCTGATATGCAGAATGAGGGAAAACCTTCCGTATAGAGGATTGTCTTCTTCAAGAAGCTCCTTCATTACCGAGATATATGAGCCGCACAGGATTATCTTCACATTTCCGGGCAGCTTATCAATAACTGCCTGCATAACAGAATCGACCTCGCCCTTTTTCCCTGTTTCCTTAAGGTAAGGATATTCATCGATGATCAGGAGGATTTTCTTATCAAGCGTACCAAGATAATCCATCATTGAAAATATGGACTCAAAACTCATCTTGGGGAGGGACAGCGCGGTACAGACGCTTTGGTATAAAAGCGCCATATTTCCTTCGAACGTACTGGTTACACATAAATGATCAATGACTACACCGTCAAATGAATCAGCAGCTTTGTTAATAAGAGTAGATTTGCCTACTCTTCTCTTACCGTATACAAGTACAGCTGTCTTACGCTTCCAATTTTTAAACTCGCTTTGAAGTTCTGCAAGCTCAGTTTCTCTCCCAACAAACATACACGCCTCTCTATTCTGAAAATATTTTCACTGAAAAATATTTCAGTATGTAAGATTATTATATTCCATCGTTTGTGCACAGTCAAGTTTTTATATAAACTTGCCATCTCAGCCAAGAGCAGTCTGTTCTTTAGCAGTTTGAATACTATCAATATATCGCATCCGCCAGGACCGCATTGGCGCGCAGCTGCGCATGTAGATTGGCGTGACTGTAGATGTCGAGCGTGATCGAGATGTTCGAATGACCCAGCTTGTTCGAAACGCTCACTATATCCGCTCCGTTCGCGATGCTGAGCGACGCCATCGTGTGCCTGAGCGCATGCGGGTGGATCCCGGGCAGGCCGTATTTCCTGCCGAATCTCGAAAGATAATTATTGAAGGCTACAGGTATCAGAGGGCTCCCGTCCCGCTGGGTAAAACAGTAGCCTTCTTCTTTTTGCGCCGCATCGCGGTAGAATATCTCGGACTCCTGCATGGCCTTCCACTCACAGAGGCAGGCCAGTGCCGGTTTGTTTAAATATATTACTCTGTTCTTTCCGCTCTTCGGAGAACTCATAAACGTGCCGAGACCGGCCGTATGCCTGACCGTTCTGCATATGACCACTTTCCCGGTCGTCAAGCTGATATCCGACCATTTCAGTCCCATGACCTCGCCACTGCGGCATCCGCTATCCAGCGCAAACATCACCGCCGCGCGCCACATGCAGGGTTCCTCCGCCAGGCACCTGATAATGTATCTGACCTGTGCCTCGTCATACGAAAGCGGCTCCTCGACCACGGCATTTTTGCTCTCCGTCAGATGCTTTATCCTCTTCATCGGGTTCCCGTCTATCACCTCATTCTCCACCGCATTTTCAAAGAATGAATGCAGCACGATATAATGCTGCCGCACAGTGCCCGGCGCGAGCGGTCTGCCGGTCCGCCTGCTCATCTCGCGCTCCGGGAGCTCGCAGAAATAGCGCCTCATACGGAGGAAGGAGATATCGGTCATACTCTCCCTGCCAAAATACCTTATAGCGCGTTTCAATTCTCTGGCGTAATTCTGCACTGTTACCGGGCTTAGCAGCAGGCGTTTTTCTGCAAGAAAAATACTCACGTAATCATCGAACGTAATATCCGCATGCATCTTTCTCGTTTGGGCAGTCCCGATTCCATCTGCTCTTTTCCCATTCCCATAATAAGATTCCATAACACAAGCACCTCTTTCCAACTATCTTCCGCCCCGCTTCGCGAGCGTGAAAGGAATAGTACTCCCAGGTGCAAGAAAAGTAAAATTTATGAAGAAGTTTAATTTCTCAAAGGGCTTAGTAATAGGTCTTTTGACATTAGCACTTTGCCTCACCTGCTTTGCGGCAGCGAAGGTAAGTGCGGAAGATGCAGCAGCAACCCCGGCCAAGTCAACGGCAGTTGCGGCAGAGTATGACGCAGCCGCAGATACAGTAAAAGCGTCATCGAATGCATATGTATATGTTCTGAAGGCAGCATCAGGAAATAAGATCAAAGCCGGAACCGGTGCTAACGGACAGATGGCTAGCAACAAGATTTCGATAGCTGATCTTGGCATTAAGTCAACAGCAAAGGATGTTTACCTTTATGTTTGTGATAAGGAAGTTGAAGTTGATGAGACCGTTTCGGCTAACCTTACCATTAAGGGAAATGCCAATAAGGTTGTAGGCGTTATCGACTATACTCAGGCAGATTATCCCGGATCGGAAAAAGTTCTTTCTGCTTACTATGTTGATAAAGCGACCAAGAAGAGTGTTGATATCGCAAGTGCAAGCCTCTATTGGAGTGCTGATCAGGATAAGTGGTATCAGGCTAACAGCCTTACACAATCCACTAGAAAGAACAGCAAGAACCAGGCTACAGCGGATGGATTCTTGGGTGGTGACCTTGCAGAAATGCTTGAAGGCGGCGGAACTATCTATGTTAAGCAGGCCGGAACAAGCGGCGCAACCGGAACTGCACAGTTCGGCAGCAAGGTTGTTAAGGTTAAGGTTGCTAAGCAGGCAAAGGCTGTTAAGGCTAAGATCGATGTATCCAAGGATACAATCGCTCTGAAGAATGGCTTTGATTTCGCTATAGCGGCAAAGGTTGGAAACGAATACACCGGTATTACTAAGTGGTTCACAATTCTTCCTACTTTGAAGACTGCTACTGTTACCGATACAATCGTTGGCGGTACAATTGATACAAATCAGACCAAGTATAAGCCTCTGGATAAGAAGAATACTAATGCCGGCAAGGTTGCTGAAATCGAAAATGATTCCAACAAGTATTATTCTTATACTAAGACGGCTGTTAAGGCACTTAGCATTGACAAGCTGTATGAGTATGTTAGTGCAGAGTTTACTGCTAATGGTGTGGTAACTCTTCCTTCTGACTATAGGATTGCTGTTCGTAAGTCGGCTACCGAGAAGAAACCTGCTTCTGCAGTTACTCTTATCGAGCTTGACCTTAAGGCAGGAAAACCCCTTGTTTACACTCAGGACAATGTACAGGGCCAGTTCCTTGTAGCTTCCGCAGATGAGTTTACAAAGAAGGGCCTTACACTTGGCGATATCGCAGGCTTCCCCGGATATACCGGCACCAACACCCTTGCAATCGAAACTGAAGGCTTTGACAAGACCTTTAAGGTTAAGACTGCAACAGCCAATACCAAGGAAAGAGATGAAGGAACCTCTTTCGAATATGCAGTTGTTGCTACCGCAGACTATGCTGCAACAGGCGATGCTGCTATTGACTGGACAACTGTTAAGTGGAAGAAGTTTGATCCTTCGAAACTTAAGATCACTGAAAAGCTCTCTGGTAAGTATAACACTGTAAAGGGAACCAAGAAAACTGCTACTCTTAAGTCTACTGCAAGCGCAGATCTTGCTGCTACTGCTGCGAATAAGGGAAACGATGATTATGGCAGAGTAATAATCACGGAAAATGCTATCAAGGAAGGCACCAAAGCATTGCTTCTTATCCGTCGTGCAGGCGACAAGTCCAGTGGCCTCAGAGCTTCTGAGTTTATCGCTCTCTATGTTGCAAAGGAGAATGGTAAGTACAACCTTTACAGCACAGTTTCCAACGGCGAGTTAGCTTATAAGTACACTGTTTCGTTCTTTAAGTACAGCCCTGCTATTACCGAAGGTGAGGCACGTGCAGCTGGTTGGTATCAGGATGACAGTATCGCTGAAATTACCGGTTGGTCAAAGAAGGCTAATACTGGCGTTGCACTCCCGGCTCTTACCGGTGCAGAGTATTGGAAGATCAGTGAAGTTGCTTCGGCGGCTCCTCATGCAGGAACTCCTAATTTTGGAAACGATGGTAAGTATACCGCTGCTCCTGCTAAGATTCCAGCAACTGATAGCACTGATGAAGTTGCAAAGGATGCTTATCAGATTGCTGTTAGCGAATCAGGTGATACACATGTGGCTATCGCTATTCGTGAATACGCAAACATTACTGTAAACGCTGATTTCGTTACTGTTGCAGGCTCTGGAAATAATGCTACATATACTCCTATTTCCACCAATGCAACATACAAACTTGCAGAGATTAAGGCTGGCAAAGCATGCACCGTTAACGGGACTACATGGACAGCAGAAGGTGACATAGTAAAATATGTCGGCGATGAAGCATCGATTACCGTTAGAGATATTGTTAAACCTACCGGATATCATTCCGATGTAGTTGATGGCGTTACTTCCGTAGTTGTTGCCGGAGAAGGTTACGCATTCACCACCGGTGCTTACAGCGCAAATACTCACAAAGTTACTGTTATAGCCGGAACTGCAGAACCGATCGTGGTATCTGTTCGTACTAATGTTTATCGTGAGTACACAGTTAAGTTCGACACGGGCGATCTTGAGCTTGTAATCGCTGACCAGTATACTACCAAGGCTGGAACGATTTCATTGTCAGACGCTAACGCAGAAGCTGCTAATGCTGAAGACTATACGTTTGGCGGCTGGTATATCAATCAGGATCTTTCAGGTAACGCAGTTACACCAGAGACAGTTTTCACTGCTGATACTACACTCTATGGTAAGTTTACTGCTAAGAGTACAGGATCAGGTGAATAAGGTTCGGGTGATTCTGGAACAAATGATGGGAACAACTAATTACAATTAGTGCCTGTCACAATTAAAAAACTAACATATAAAGTTCTTACCGCCTCCCGGTTCGCCGGGAGGCGGTTTTTCTATTTGAAGGCAATAGGAGATGTCTGAAAATTCTGAAAACAGCACTTGTTTTCTGCTCATTCCTTTGGTATAATGATTTCGGAGAGAGAACAAGGAGGCAAATGAATATTTATCTTGATAATTGCTGTTATAACCGTCCTTACGATGATCAATCGCAATTAAGAATATCATTGGAAGCACAGGCTAAGCTCCAGATTCAGAGTTTTATCAAGAATAAAGAAGTGTTATTGTCAGCTTCTTATGTTCTGCTGTATGAGAATAGCAAGAATCCTTATGAATTAAGGCAAAAGACGATCTACAGTTTTGTCAAGGAATATGTTGACTCATATGTCGATACTTCATATTCCGAAGAATTAAAAGAAATAGCCGATGAGTTTATTCAAAGAGGGATAATGGTTGCGGATGCCTACCATCTTGCATGTGCCATTGTGGCCGGAAGCGATTGTTTCATCACTACAGACGACAAACTGCTAAGGTTCAAGAGTGAACGAATCAGAATTCTTGATCCGGTTGCTTTTATCCGCGAATGGGAGGA
>JAEEGG010015023.1_pt1 | contig 16308 bp, 10 predicted proteins | sample 9134161 | NCBI WGS metagenome assembly JAEEGG01 (sample SAMN16246543, study PRJNA631951) | gut metagenome | biome: gut microbiome; feature: rumen; material: CR-attached | host: Bos | place: Iran: Karaj | collected 2018-10
ATGTGCGCATTCCGTTCTTTTCGTGTCTTCTGTGTTCAAATCATTCTCTGCGTCTTTGCGTCTCTGCGTTTTAAAAATATAAAATTAATGCGACATTAACGTGAAATTTGTGGTCATTAATGTTTCCTCACGGAGTGAGACATATAATACCGCATTAATACCACATTAATACCGCATTAATTTCAAGCACCGCAAGGTGCGCATTCCGTTCTTTTCGTATCTTCCATGTTCAGAATTTTCCATTTTCGTCAAATAAACTCGCCAAACGTCGCATATTTTGCGACGTTTTTGTCTGAAAAACGTCAGATATCCACCTATATCTCATATAAAATTCTAATTTTTATTATTCACGTTCAGTTTAGTTTCATAGATTTATTATCACGCAAAAATACATGTTTTTCTCCTTCCGCTAAAGAAAAAAAGCAGAAAAATACAATCAATGAGAAGATTTTTTCCCGATATTTCCATTGTCTCCCGAAATTTTACTATCTTTGTACTTTGATAAAATCATTATTCACCCCTAACAGCATAAACAAGAAACAACATAGTAGAGCCCTTCTTGAGTAAAAAGCATTATATAGTTGTTTAAATAAAAATAATTTATTAAATTTGCACAAAAATAAATGGCAATGACATACGACTATACTTCAATGCAGATTTATGTCTCTGAACTGATGAGAAACAGAGAGACGTCAGAATTAGAATTCAAGTCTGCAAAAGGAGGATTTCCCAAAAGTTTTTGGGAAACATATTCGGCTTTTGCCAATACTCATGGCGGAACTATTGTGCTTGGCGTAAAAGAGAAGGATTATGTTTTCTCTCTTAATGACTTGACTGACGAGGATATAGAAAAATTACTGAAAGATTTCTGGAGTGGCGTACATAATAAGAACACGATAAACTTATGCCTGCTAAAAGATAGTGATGTTGAAGTAGCTGAGATTGAAGGTAAAAAGATTATTTTGTTCTATATTCCGCAAGCTCAACGTGATCAGCGTCCTGTACATTGTACAAGGGATGCTTTTAATGGCACATTCCGCAGAAACTTTGAGGGTGACTATCTATGCAGTAATGCAGAGGTTAGGCGCATGTATGCTGATGCGGACATAACCCGTCCAGCAGATGGTAGAATCCTAAAAAACTATTCGTGGGATGATATTGATATGCCATCAGTAGAACAGTACCGTCGTTTGTTTGTTGCAGCAAAGCCCAGTCATCCTTGGCACGCTCTGAGCAATGAAGAGCTAATGCGTAAGTTGGGCGGATACAGGAAGGATAGAGAAACTGGTGAGGAAGGTTTTACATTGGCAGGATTGCTTATGTTTGGAAAATATGATTCTATCATTGATCAGAGCTGTGCACCAAGGTTCTTTCCTGATTATAAGGAAATCCCTGCTGATACGACAGTCAACAGATGGATAGACCGTGTATGTCCTGATGGAACATGGGAAGCCAACCTATTTCAATTTTATAGAAGAGTACTTCCCAAGTTACAACAGGTTATACCAACTCCATTCCGCTTAGAAGGGAATCAGCGTCAAGATGAGACCCCTGCTCATGAGGCTCTACGTGAAGCATTTGCTAATCTCTGTGTGCATGCAGATTATAGCGAGGATACCTCTTTGATTGTGAACAAATATCCGCATCGCATTGTTTTTTCTAATCCCGGTGTGATGCTTATATCCAAGCGACAATATTATCAAGGAGGTGATAGCGTTTGTAGAAATACAAATCTTCAGCAAATGTTCATGATGATTGGATCTGCGGAAAAAGCAGGAAGCGGAGTTGATAAGATTCTGAAAGGTTGGGATACTCTCAACTGGAAACGTCCTTATCCTACAGAAAAGTTACAACCAAATAAAGTAGAGCTCGTAATGCCATTAGAGTCTCTGCTTGATGAGAAAGTTCTTGCTGAACTTGATAAACTCTTTGGTAAGCGTATGAAAGCACTTGATTCAAATGAGTTAATTGCATTATCAATGGTTTTAACTGAAGATGTAATCAATAACGAAAGATTACAGGATGTGTTGGCATTACATCCTACGGATATAACCCACCTTTTGCAGCATTTATGTAAAAATCATTTCTTGACATCATCAGGTCGTGGTAGGGGAACTGTGTATTCTATAAAGGTTACAACCTCAACAGGCACAAAGGTTACAACCTCGAAGAGTACAAAGGTTATAACCTCGACAGGCACAAAGGTTACAACCTCGAAGAGTACAAAGGTTACAACCTCAACGGGCACAAAGGTTACAACCTCTATTCCTTCAAGAATTGGTAAAGATGAAATGCGTCAGAAAATCCTTGCATATTGTTCAGAATGGAGAACGCCTCAAGAAATCGCCGATTATTTGGGAAGAACAAAACAATACATACGTATTAAAATATTACCCCATATGTCTGATGTCCTACAAAAGCGATTTAGTAAAGATAATCATCCTGGACAGAAGTATAAAGCAAAGGATTGATAACTTATGGATAATGCATTGAAAATAAATTAAGGCTCGCACAGTCCGCATATGAAAAGTTGCCACAATTTGTGGCAGAAAATCATTTACTCAGCAATTTGCTGAGCAAATTAAGCAAATATCTTAATAGCAGTTTTACAATTGGGCAATCACTGATTGCGCAATTACAACTCGTTGACAAAATATCCCCCGGAGCCTTCACAGGCGACGGGGGATTTCACTTATTTTCCTAAATGATATCACCTGCATATAGCAGGCTATACTATGAAAAATTTACTTCTTCGCTGCAAAGATAAAGGTTATTTTCTTAATCTCCAAACGTTTTCACAAGAAAAACAAAGAAATATCTCCCTGCGTAGGGGGAGTGGTTAGGGGTTAGAGGTTAGGGGTTAGAGTTGAGGGATTAAACGCGAAGACGCAAAGTCGCAAAGATTATTTTTCTCTGCGCCTTTGCGTCTCTGCGTTTCAAACAATTTTCACTTGCTTTAGCTTGTTGAGCCTTTGCGAAAAATTATCAATTTTCAATTAACCATCGGTTATAGGGGTGTTTGTAAAAAACGGTTACAAGGTTACATAATGGCTCTCGATACATAAGTATTTGGAAAAACTGAAATTGTGAACGCATTGAGTTCACAATCTGATATGGCAGAGATTTTCCAATCACTGAGTGGAAAATCCCCATTTCATTGCGAGATGAGGCCTTTTTGTTGATAATGATTAGCGGCAAACGCAAAGCATTTTCCCTTGCCTACCACCCCTTAATTAATTCATTAATTAAAGCTCGATTTTTCTCTTTAGTTCTGGGTTCAGAATAGAAATGTTAAAAAATATATAGAAAAATTTGCGAGTATGAAAAAATATCATTAATTTTGCAATTGCAGTACATAAGTTGTACTGTAGGACATATTTTAAGCGTCATTGATGCTTTGCTCTTGTTTAACTCGAAATTACCACATAAGAATTAAACAACAAAGAACGAAGTTAGAAATGTATGCTACGGGTTTGTATATTCAACTCCCGGAGTGTGCTGAGGACTTTTGTCCTCTCGCACACTTTTGGGCGTATTATATGCAATTCTGCGTAGGTATAGCACTTTGCTTGTTCGTTGTTTAAGGCTGTGGTAAGCCTCGAGTTAAAGGACAGGCAGAACTGTATCTACGCTTTTTTTGTGCCATGAATAAAGGTCTTTTGGTCCTATAGCCAAATAAACAGACAGATAGTAAGTCATCACACTCAAACGCTCGGATTCTGGAAAAATCAAATAAATTAGTCATAAGGGTATGATGCTTTGACGTCTTCGTTGTGAATAAAAACTCACAGCGTGGATGGTTATTGCATTTCTTATGTAAGCTATTCCAGAGCCAGAGCGTTTGATTTTGCATAGCCTCCACGCTTTACTTAATACGACACGTAAAAGTTTGCTAATTCCAATAGAGAACAACAAGGGCTTTGACCCTGATTTTATAAAGAAGCAGAATAGGAAACTAAAGATCGGTATCATTGATGCTGATCTACTTGATCATGGTACGCGACATCCTAATTTGGCTCTTGAAAAAATCGCTGGATTCTGTAAGGAGTTAGGGCATGAAGTTAGATTGATTTGTTCATATGACGAACTGAATTTAGGGAATCCGTTTTTTCTTGCTGAGCAAGATTTTGACGTTCTTTCCTTATCCAGAGTCTTTAAATTCACAAAGATTCCGCAGAGTATAAAAATGATGATAAATGCGGGGTTGATGTTTTATGGCGGCACAGGCTTTTTGGATGATTTTAAGGATGATGTAGAATTGCTTCCAAGTCTTCCAAGTGAAGTTGAGCATCACATGCCTGACTATACAATATATGATGAATATATAGAAAAGCAAACTAAGGGTGATGCAAAACTTATAAAGCGTGACTATGACGATTACAAAAGCTATTCTATAGGCTTTACGACAAGAGGATGCATTCGTCATTGCGGTTTCTGTGTGAATAGGAATCTGAGTCATGTATTTGAATGGTCGCCAGTTTCAGAATTTATTGATGAAAGCAGACCTAATATCTACCTTTGGGATGATAATATTATGGCTGCACCACCAAAAGTATTCAAGAAGGTGATGGATGACCTTAGGTCTGTAAATAAACCTTTCCAATTCCGTCAAGGAATGGATATTCGTCTTATGAACGATCAAAAAGCGGAGTTGCTGAATAGTGTAAAGTATCATGGTGACTTTATTTTCGCTTTTGACCATTATCGGATGGACGATGCGAAGGAAAAACGTAATGTAGAACAGATACTTAGAGGACTAGAGGTTTGGCGCAAGCATTGTTTGAAATCAACGAAGTTATATGTGCTTGTTGGATATGACAGTATTGATGAAAAAGACATAGAAGGAACTTTTTGGCGAATAAAGAAACTGATGGAATATGGGTGCTTACCGTATATCATGCGTTTTGAGGCATACAATGATTCACGCTTCAAAAGCATGTATATTCAATTAGCGAGATGGTGCAATCAGCCAAGTTTCTTTAAGAAAATGAGCTTTCGTCAGTATTGTGTGCGAAACGAAGAATACCATCAAGGTATACAGCATCTTACTCCTAAAGGAGTATATAATACAAAATTGATTATTCCAAAAGGCTATAAAAGTCGGGACACATATTGCTCATGTTATAGAACTATGGTGGCATTTGAGGCAGAATTTCCCGATATAGCAAAAGAGTATTTCGATTTGAGATTTGAAGAATTAAACCCTTATAAAATTAGTAAGAAATGAAACACGCTCAATTAATGACTCTGCCTATTTCGCAGATTAACCTAGACATGGATAATCCGAGAATTAAACAATTCTTGGAAATCTATAATGGTAACATTAATGCTGAACAAATTGCTTTGGCTTTATCTGATAGCAGTAGTAGTGAATCTTCTACAACCTATAGAGCGTTACGCGATTCAATAAAGGCAAGTCAAGGAATTATACATCCTATTGTCGTAAATAAAGAATCTGATGGTTCATATACGGTTATCGAAGGTAACACAAGATTGCAGATTTACAAGGATTTTGCAGAAACAAGTGATTCTGATGTGTGGAACAACATCATTTCTCTTGTATATGATGGGCTTTCCGATACAGAAAAACATGAGATAAGGCTTCAGTCACATCTTGTTGGTCCTCGTGAATGGGATCCTTATTCAAAAGCAAAGTATCTATGGGAATTGAGTGAGGTCGAACAATTACCAATGACTATGATTATTGATATGTGCGGCGGTCGTAAATCGGAGATAGAAAAAGCTATAGAGGCATATATTTACATGGAAAAATACTACCGTACATATGTTGCTTCAAAATCCAATTACGATTTTGACACAAGGAATTATTCTAAGTTCTTTGAATATAAAAAGAATGGTGTCATTAAACATTCAATAGCTTCTAAGGGATTCCCTGAAGAGCAGTTTGCAAAGTGGGTTGCTGAAGATAATGTGGATAAGGCTTTGAAAGTTCGTTTAATCCCAGCGATAATGCATAATGAAGAAGCCTTATCTGTCTTTAAGAAAAAGAATTTAACTGAAGCAGAAAAGGTCCTTAATGCTGCTGCGCTAGCAAATGATGATTTGACTAAATATCCTTATGAGGTTCTATGCAGGGCATTGAGAAAGAAACTTATGGACTTTAAAATATCTGAGGTGATGAGTCTTGCAAATGATCCGGCGTATGGACAAAAGAAATATGAACTTGAATCATTAAAAGAACAATTGGATTTTGTTATTGGTGAAATAAAAGAAAAGGAGCGTTAATATGCCAGAATCTGAGACTCATATGAATTACGTAAGGAAGATTGTTTCTTATATGACAACAGCCATAGAATCGTGTCAAACAGGCATGATTATGGCCGACCTTGCGGAATATGGTAAGAGACCCCCAAAGGTTATAGGAGGCGTTTTTCCTGATGTTTATTATAGGACTCCAGATACTTTTGTTATTGGTGAAGCAAAAACGGATGATGATATTGAACGCTCACATACAGATGAACAATTAAATAACTATATCAAAGAACTGCGAACAGCAGATGGCCATAAGAAACATCTGATATTAGCCACTTCTGTATATTCTTTTGCAATGTGGAAAAATAAAATTGTTAGGTTAAAGAGAAACGGAGAATATGACGATATAAAAATTCATATCATCGATAATCTTTCAAAAAAGGCTGTATTATGAGTCGAATAAAATACGATAAAGAATATAATCTAGATGCGAAGTTGGATGCATTCAGTTATCAGCATGAGGCTTTCATGGCATTGAAAGATAAACCTTATGCTGCGATCTTCCATGAACAAGGTTTAGGGAAGACAAAGATTGCCATAGACTTACTTCTGTATTGGTTAGCCCAAAAAGATATAGACACAGTTCTTATTGTAACCAAAAAGACTCTGGTGAGCAATTGGGTTAATGAATTTTGTACCCATACAAATATTTGTCCTAAGACTCTGGACAGCAATAAAGGAAGCAACTTCTTTGTTTTGAATAGTCCCGCTCGTGTTATCATCACTAATTTTGAAACAGTTGCAGGTGAGAAAAACAGAATGAAACTTTTCTTGAAAACAAGGAATGTGGCAATTATTATAGATGAATCAACTAAAATCAAGAATCCAGATTCAAAATTGACAATGGCTTTCTTCGAGTTATCCCGCCTATTTAAAATTAGGGTTATAATGACAGGAACGCCAGTTGCAAATAGACCATATGATATTTGGGCACAGATTTATTTTCTTGATCAAGGAGAAAGTTTAGGTCAAAATTTCATATCTTTTAAACGTGAGTGCGACCTATCAAATGATTTAGAGACAAATGGTGAACGGAGAAAAGAATTTGAGTCAACGGTCTCAAAGATTTTTGACAAAATAAAGGATTTTACCGTTCGTGAAACAAAGAATAGCGGAATTATATCATTACCATCAAAAATATATCATGATGTATTTATTCCATTTGAAGTACGACAGAAACAAATGTATGAGCAAATACGTACTGAGATGATGGTAGAAATAATCCGAGATAATGAAGTCATTCTTGATGAGTCAGAAGAAACGATAAAAAGGCTTTTAAGGCTTGTTCAAGTAACTTCAAATCCAAAACTTCTAGATGAATCATATGAAGAGAATTCTGCAAAAGAATTAATTCTTGATAAGATTATTAATTCTCTGACAAGCAAAGGAGAAAAAGTTATTGTCTGGAGCATATTTACTGGCAATATAGATCTTTTTTATAAAAGATATCGACATTTGAATAGCGTAAAGATAACGGGTAAGATGTCGATAGAAGATAGGAACAGATCTGTTAAGTCCTTTAAAGAAGGAGATTCCATGATTTTGTTTGCTACTCCTCAATCTGCCAAAGAAGGTTTGACTTTGACAATTGCAAGTAATGCTATTTTCTATGACAGAGGATTTAATTTGGATGATTATTTACAAGCTCAAGATCGAATCCACAGAATTTCTCAAAAGAAAGACTGTCATATATATAATCTGATGATTGAGGATAGTATTGACATTTGGGTTGATAGATTGTTAAAAGCCAAACAAAAGGCGGCATTCTTAGCTCAAGGCGATATAGATTTATCAACATATAAGGATGAGATTGATTATTCATTTTCACATATAGTTCATGAAATTTTAAATATTACAGATAATGGCAACAACTAGAACAATAACAATTGGAAATCATCAAGTACAGGCAGAGGAAGTGGAGAGAAAACAATCTGATCTCCTGTTTTATCCTGAAAATCCTCGCGTATTTAATGCTATAAATGGTGTGCTTGGTTCTAATCCTTCACAACGTGAGATAGAAACTCATATGAAAGGACTTGAGCATGTTAAGACATTGCGCCAAAGTATTGAGGCCAATGGTGGATTGTTGGAACCAATAATTGTACGTAAAAATATAGTTTTGGAAGGTAATAGTCGTCTCGCTGCATATAGAATACTTGCAGCGTCAGATCCTATTAAATGGGGTATGATTAAGTGTAATGTGCTTCCAGATGATACCTCTGATGAATTGGTAACCTTACTACTAGGTACAATCCATATTATTGGAAAGACACCATGGAGTCCTTTTGAACAAGCTGGTTATTTGACGAGAGCAATAAGTAAAACAAGAAAGTCAATTGATGCTTTAGCTCATGAGATGGGATTAAGTAAAACATCTGCACAGGCATTCATACGAGTATATCAGATGATGGTTGAAGCTGATGATACTATACCAAGTAAGTGGAGCTATTATTTCGAGTTGGATAAGCGCAAGGATATTAAAGATGCAGATGAGAATAATCCTGCTATGGGGATCAAGCAAACAGTCATTGATATGATTAAGGATAATAAGATCCCAAAAGCACAGGATTTACGAGATATAGGTAAAGTTGTAAAAGCCAAAGGAGAAAATGCAGAAGAAGCGTTGGAAGGATTGTTAAGTGGTGAATTGTCGATTCAACAGGCAAAAGAACTTGTACAGGAAGAAACAAAACTTGCAAGTCTTCAAACAAAAGCTGATAGCTTCTGTGAATTTCTAAAGAGAGAATCGGACAACTTGAACAAATACAAAAATGATCCAGGCTTTAGATTCACAATAAAACAAATAAAAAGCATTATAGATTCTGCGGGTTTCTGATTATGACACATAAGGACGTTTTAGATTTGTTTTTCACACGTACTTACGAGAAACAATTGAATGATTGTATCTTGGAAGATAAAGAGTATGTTATTCCTAAAGATGGCATACTCAACTATGTGTGTGAAATAGTTGATGTCCCTTATTCTGAATATCTGTCATATATCAAATCTTCATACCCGCAAGATGATATTAAAAGCTATAATATTACGCAAAGCAGTTCATTTGAAGCATGTGAACGGGAGATTATAAATGCTTTTTTGTTTTATGATGATCCGGGATTCACTTTTGTTGAAATTGGTAAGTTGTTTCCTCAGTATGTAGTTGCACATAATGATGTGTCTTTCCGGAAATATGGTGAGAATCAAGTTAAAACAGCATGTCAACTTGGACTTACTTATGAATATTTCAAACATTGGTATTTAAATTGCGTTTCATACATATACAATGAATTGCCTGAAGATGACCAAAAATCATATCTGGCAAGAGCTTTATTAAGAGATCCGCTTTATCAGAAAATCATGGTTGACATCCAATCTAAAGATGTGGATATCTTAGAATATATGTATTGCATAGATTCTAATGAAACCAAAAAGCGTAGATATGATTGTGTCGCCAGGTTAGCTAATATTTGTATTTCAGAAGCAACAAAGCATGATATCGCTATATGTGATCTTTTGGATACAAAATGGAAACTTACGATAAAACCAAGTACAACCCAAAATAAAACAAATACATATCAGCCATTACAAATGTCTTTGTTCTCTTATGAGGATTTTGATGACTACGCTATGGTCGCAGAGGATACAGGCATTAATGTTGGTCACTATATCAATGCATTTAGTAATCTGAGATGTTATAAACGAAACGGAATCTCTGCTCCTTATAAGGCAATGTTACTTCTATCTGTAATGAATTTAGTTGAACGAGGAATAATTGCAAGTGAAAGAATAGAGCCTTCTGCCATATTAAAAGCTGAGTTTGAGAGGATTAAGAATTCAACAGATTATGACCATGAGTTGTTTAACCCCAAAATATCTAATTCTTTCGTACATATGGCAAATGAAGGCTTTTGGAGATTGGTGCCTAAAATATCTGGTGAGATTACTGCTATTAATCAGGTTGAATATGCTGTAATAGACAAATCTCTCTTTACCTGTTTCTTGAATGACAATGCAAGAAGTCAATTAAGGAAAGTACTTTTGAATAATTATTTCAATAACAAATGACAAATCAAGACTGGATAGAGCTGTTTTTCTCAGAATCATACGAAAAACAAATAAATGATATGATTCTTGAAGATGTCGATTATACCATTCCGTATAGTCGATTACAGGAATATGTTCAGTCGATTATAGATATACCTTTTGAGGAATTTCTTGATTATCTTAAAAATACCGAAACTGTATGTGAGCTTTCTGCTTCTGACTTCCCAAACAAGAATGTTTTCTTGTATACAGATCATATTGTTGATTTCTTTATTCAGGAAGATAATCGAGGGATAACTCCAGAAGACATGTTGCAAAACACATGGTATTCTTTTGGTAAAAATAAAGCAAATGCCACATATGCTTTACGTTCTTTTTCATATCTGGGATTTATATACATATATTATGATTGTTGGTATCTGAACTGTATAGGTTATGTATTAGGCTCAATTCCTGAGGAAAGTAGAGATTCGTTATATGCGAGATTGTTGCTTAGAAAGAAACTATTCCGTAATGCGGTGATAAGCCAACAGTTTGATTTGTATGATGAGATTTCAAAAGTTGGTATATATAATAGCTATTCGGTTTATAGCGCATCTTCTTTTCTCTTCAATTTCATTAGAAATGAATACAAAAGGAATGAAATTCATTGTGCCTTTAGTACAAAAAGACCAGAAAAGGATCTGTACTCTATCATTGCCGATCCTAGGTGGAAACAATTTGGTGATTATATAAATTGCAGAATAGTATTCGATATTTTAAAAGAGATGGCAGGAAAGTCATCTTATCTTTCCAACTCTGAGTTAGAACAGTTAGGAAATAATGCCCAAAAAGGAGACCAGTTATCAATTCGGCAATTAATGGCTGCTGGCCAACGTTATGTTTTAATGAAATCAATTAATAACATTGGAAAAGGAGTTCCATTGGAGGATTTAATTGTAGAAGCGGAATTGGGGTTAAATAATATAATAAAAAGATATAAATACAATAGTATCCATTTCTTCGGGCTTATATCTTTTGGAATAAACACGGCATTACAAAACGCCTTATTACATTATCCAATTTCATTAAATGTTGGATTCCCTTTTAAAAATGTATGTACATACATTGATAGACAGGTATCATTGTTTGTACAGAAAAATCATTTTATTCCAAATTTTGAGACGATTGTAAACGAAAATAGTACACACTATTATGATGATGTGTACTATTATGATTATGATTTAGATAATGAAAGGTACTATGATTTAGATAATGAAAGGTGTAGAAATTACTACGAAATAAAATGGCTTGAAGATTATTATTCTGATGGTACATTTGTAACAAATGCGAAGTTAATAGAGCAAAAGCTGGATATGGACAGTTTGGCTTCTGAAGAAAGGTATTATGCAGATTCTGACCTTTTAAGAAAAGAACTGAAGCAAATCCTTCATTCTGTTCTTATTTACATAGCTAAAAACAATATTGAAAGTCGAAGGGATGTGGAGATTGTTTGTATGTATTTCGGAATAGGATGTAAGTGCAATTATACATTAGAAACTATTGGCGAAAAATATAATCTCTCTAGAGAAAGGGCAAGGCAAATTTTAGTAAGAATGCTTGGGGCAATAAAACCATATTTGTCTGATGAAATAAAAATAGAAAACATGATTGACAATCATTACATTGTTGATGCGCCTGAATACCAAATTGTAGAAGGTAGGATTATAAAAAATGAAGGTATAAGAAAAACAGATAATACCCAAAGTCTAAAAAAAATAGATAAAGAAACTATCTCTAGAATGTTAAGCGACTTATCTATGTTTAAAGATGTAATACTATAAATCAAATATAAGAAGGCTCTCGCTATCACAGCGAGAGCCTTTCTAATTACAAATTCAAGAATGAATAAATACCAAACAAACACCTATGCCATCGATTTACATGTCAATTTCCAACGGAAAATCCAAATGCGGAAAGAATGGCTGTCAAAGTGGTCAACGCAATATTGATGATTACTGACCATTTGTTTTTGCTATCCTGTGTCATACTTACTTCCTCCTTACGAAATTAATATCTATGCCCAGAAACGTTGCAGTCAAAGTCAACAACTGAGCAACGAAGATTAGAACGCTTTTGTCAATAACTCCCAATGGTGGCAAGAGTAATCCAGTTATGCCAAAAGCAATTGCGCAAACAAAACTTGCGCAAGCTAGTTTTTGTTTCATAGCCTAAAGGTAAGCAAGTAATTCGGAAATCCCGAATTACTTGCTATTTGTTTAGAGACCGCCGCCGCCACCATTATCATCTCCGCCTCCTGCGTTAGCAGAGGTTCCTGTGCTCTCACCATCAGGCACGAGGAAGGACTCGATGCTTGAGCCGTAGCTGCTCTTTGAGAGGGTGTAGGCATTTTCGCCCTGATAGTCGGCCTCCTTCGTGTTGGCTACAAGAAGGTCCTGAGAAGAAACGAGGGTCTTGCCGTCTGCCTTGCGGGTGTGTACCCAAGTGTAGGCGCAATCGCCATCGCTGCCTGAGTGTCCGAGGTTGCCATCAACAGCCTTGAAGCCTGTAGAGCCGCCTGTAACATCGGTCAGAAGGTCCTCATTTGCTGCATCGAGAATCACCTTTGCTGCGCAGAACTGACAGTAAGGAATCTCGGTGTTCGCGTTGACAAGCTGCTTGACGAGGAAGAACGAGATCTGGTCGCCATAGCGGTAGTCTGCGTTGTTGTTCACAACTGCCTGTGAGAACTCCGCCACGGTGGTGCTGTTTGAGAGAGTAAGACCTGCGAGACGGATGTCGGTGCTACCGCCCTGTCCTGAGCCTGTGACAACGATTGCAGGGAGCGAGCCCTGAGTAATCTGATACGCCGTTGCGATACATGCACCGCCAGCCACCGCCTGCTTTGTGAGGTAGATAGGAGTGCGCTGCATATTCACCTTCACGAACATGTTGTAGTCGGAGAGTGCGAGAGGACGGTTCTCGAAGCCGTTGTTGAGCAGAGGACGGATGCCAGAATACATCGCGATAACGTTGCTCCAGCGCGTTCTCACACGCATCTGAGCAACAGAACGCGGATTAGTCATCCTTACCACCTTTTCGCTGACCACGGTCTGACCGTTGAGGGTCTTGAAGGTAAGATCGCCGGCAGAGCCTGACATCTTACGGATAATTCCATTGAGTATTGCCATAATAGAACGTCCCTCAAGTTCCTAACCGACCCCTTCCTGTCCTGCGGACATCCTCCCCCGTGAGGGGGGAAGAGGCTGGCGCGGTATGCCAACCGCGAAAGGGTAAGAAAGCCGCCGAGGGAATCACGGATTTTAATTGTTAATAACGGAAATGTAGGTTCTCGGGAAGCCACTTATGATACCCTTCTTGCTCTCTTCCGGAATAAGAGCTACATAAGAGCCACATAAGAGCTACATAAGACTCACCAAGGCGGTACCTTACCCGTGGTTTTGCCCCTGTAATCCTCGCGTCCGAGGTGCTCCCTTAAACACTACAACGTGCAAAGCACCTCGTATGAAGAAGAAAGTGCGTGTCAGCCGAGCTGGCGCACGGTCTTTGATTCTTCAAGTACAAAGATACTAAATTTTCATGAATCATGCAAGCCGAGCAAGCATTATTTCACTCGCTTTCAAGCGTTTGCGTCAAGATGCGTAGGGTTGCGTAGGAACGGCATAGTATAATCAAGTTTCGGAACTTCTGTATTGCCTGGAAGGCAACACTATGAGTAACCGAGGTGCATACCCGACGAAGGAGGGGATGCCCTCGGACAGAAAACAGCATCCCCCTCTTTCAGCCTGAAAGGCTGTACCTGATTGTCTGGCAGCAAGCTGCTTTTAACTGACAATAATTACCAATCTAACCAATCTTAATCCAATAATATATTTATCAAGAATTAGAGAATTAGAGATTTTTTTGAATTGACGAGAATTTGAGAAAGGGCGCTTGCGCTTCTGCCAATCACGAGCCAATTCCAAATGCTACGTAAGTAGCATTCTTCTCTCTTTCGCATTAATTCAATTTTCTCTAATTCTCTAATTCTTGATAAAAAAATAATAATTTATGGAAAAAGATTGCGCAGATTGGTAATTATTGTCAGTTCAAGCACCAAAGGTGCGAATTAGTCGAGCTCACGCTAAGTAATCAGAATTGAGTGGAGAGATGGAAAGAATTTGGTGGTAAGAAAAAAATCATTTGGATATTTGTGTATCTTAATAAAAACGCTTAACTTTGCAGGCATAAACACTAAAAATAATGTCAGAAATGAAATATATCAAACTATGCCTATTCATCGCCCTTGTATTGTCGTTAAACTCATGTAACGACTTCAAGAGACACAGAGAAATCTCAAGAATACTTTCTGAGGTGGAGAAAGACGAAGAAGCTCACTACAAAAAAACGAGTGTTGACGGCTCAGAATCAGAACAATGGAAAAAAATTGATAGCGTGATGAACATAGCGACAGTTCCCGAACTGGTAAAAATATGCTGTAATCACCCGTCACCTACCGTCAGAATGGCGATGTTCATACATGTTGCTGAGAAATACCCTCACGAAGCCGTAAAGATTGCGATAAGAAAAGCCAACGATTTTGATACGGTCAGCGTATTAGATGAATGTGAAAACTATATAACACTTGTCTCTTGTGAACGTTTCGAAAATCTATACGGTTATAAGGATTTTGATAAAATATTTACAAATGAGGAAAGGGAATCCCTTGAGAAAACGATGATTCAATCACCTCATTTTGAATACTTTGTAGAAAGCTGCGGTTGGATAATTGATTCAATAAAGCCCAAGCCAGAATATTATCAATTCTTCAAGGACTACTATAACAAGACTAAAAATGACAATGTTCTTATGGCTATCCTAAAGTATAATAATCCCAAGGACAGGCCACTAATATTTAATAAACTGAAGCAGATTATTGAAGAATTAAATAACAACCTCAATTCTAATTCTGAAGCCATAAACAGGGGCAAGTTTCTTTATTTGATGGCAGAGCATCCAGAGGATGAATTTGAGCCTTATATCAAGCAGATAATGACAACGTTATTCAAGCTAAACACTGATGTCGCAATAAAAGCAAAAAAGAACGATGAATTCATAGCAGATGAATATTGTATCGGCTATTGCGATCTACAGGCTTTGCTTGCCTATAAAAAGAAATGGGCTTACGACCTGCTCGAAGCAAAGATCAAGGAGGATATAGAGGAGGTCACAATGGAGGTTGATGATGAGTCTGAATATTTCAAGCCTCTTACAGACCGCATAAAGGCTGCATACAAGAAGCAATGGGAGGATCTGTATAAATGATTATCGCATTACCGAAAAGCCTTGTAAAGGCGAAATAGTATAGGCGTGGGTAAAACCCACGTAGCATTAGTTCCAATTCCCCATGAGCGCCGTAGGTGCGACATAATTTCATAACCATAGTGAGAAATATGGAACTATGTCGCCCATACAGGGCTTACGAACGATGGTTTCTCAATATGGTAGCGCTCACGCACTACCCTGTAATATATCGTCCTTTCAGGACTTTCACGTCTCAGGAGAACTTATCATCATACAGAGAAATAATTGTTACCAGAGCTTTTTTTCGCGTTTTTCAAGCATGCCGAATAAGGTTAATCAGCCAGGAAATGATGCTTATTGTTATGCTGTTGAGACTATCGGCCGTCTATATTCTATCCCCTTATTTATACATAACAATCTGTTTATCTTCTACTTAGACAGTTGCAAACCATAATAGAATCACGCTCAATAGGCAAGGAAAATTCCGGCCAGTAACAAGTAACAGGTAACAATAAGGATTTTTGTGTATGCTAAAATTTTACAGAATATTTCTAAGGAGTTTATATACCTTATTATATAAAGAAATAATAAATATAGGCAGCAGTTTACACTATTTTTCTTATTGTTACCCGTTACCTGTGACTAACACTTTTTTCCGGGATTATGAAATATAGGGCTTACCGGAAAAACAGAAAATCCGAAATGCTA
>JAEEGG010015026.1_pt1 | contig 16306 bp, 12 predicted proteins | sample 9134161 | NCBI WGS metagenome assembly JAEEGG01 (sample SAMN16246543, study PRJNA631951) | gut metagenome | biome: gut microbiome; feature: rumen; material: CR-attached | host: Bos | place: Iran: Karaj | collected 2018-10
ACCGATTGGCTTCCAGGGCATGGCCATCAACCTCCGCAAGCCGCAGTTCCAGGATGTCCGCGTCCGCCGTGCTCTATCGTACCTCCTCAACCGCGAAGCGATGAACGAAAAGTACATGTACGGCCAGTACTTCCTCCTCAATAGCTATTATCCGGACCTTTGGGCGAATAACCAGAACCCAACGGCACCTGTTTACAGCTACAATCCCGAAAAGGCCCGTGCGCTCTTTGCCGAAGCGGGCTATAAGGTGAATGGGGAAGGCGTTCTTGAAAAGGACGGCAAGCCGTTTGCCATCAACTTTATCACGAGCCAGGAAGACTTGCGCCACCTGACGCTTTTCCAGGAAGACTTGAAGAAGGTAGGCGTCGTGGCGACCATCGAACAGATGAGCCAGAGCACGCTTCGCAAGCGCTTGGACGACGCCGACTTTGACCTTTACTGGGTGAACTGGGGCGCAGGCCGCCTCCGCGACCCGGAAGCAAGCTGGATTTCTACGACCGCTATGCAGAAAGGCACGAACAATCTCGCCGGCGTTCAGGATAAGGTTGTCGATAGCCTCATCAATTTGCAGAAGACGGAATTCGACCTCGCGAAGCGCAACGAAATCTTGAAAGCGCTCGACAACCGCCTTGCTGAAATCGTCCCGTACGTGCTGATGTGGCAATGCGACCACCATCGCATCCTCTACTGGAACCGTTACGGCACGCCCGAAAAGATTCTTGACCAGTTCAACCGCGAAGATGCAATCCCTGTTTATTGGTGGGTGGATCCGGTCAAGTCCGCCGCTCTCGACAAGGCGATGAAATCCGGCGAAAGCCTCCCCATCCCGCCGTTCGATATCCGCTAACCCGCGCGCATCTCGTCGTCCTGAGGGCAGAGCCCGAAGGACCCAGTCAATTCTTATAGTTGCGCGAAACATTTTCCAAAACGCAAAAGTCCCGGCCATTGCCGGGACTTCTCATAGAGGGATAAAGAATCTTGATTAGAACGTAGCGTTGAAGGATGCTTCTAACGTAAGTGTCTTTTTGGTGTTGCCACTCGTGTAGATGAGGTAATCCTCGTCACCCAAGCCAAGCGTTACGCACAAGTCAAAGGAGAACATCTGGTTGATTTTGATGTTTGCACCCACATACGGATCTACACCGATGTCACCGCTAGCTTCAGCGCTCTTATGACCGTCGAACTTTTCATCGCTCAGGAAAATGTTCATGGTGACACCGAAGTACGGAGAAATCACCGGAGATACGTTCGGATCCAATTCTGCATTGAGAGTCAAGGTCATCGGTCCCTTAACCTTGTCGTCACCTTGAGTTGACATGGAGAGGCCTGCTTCAGTTCCGAGTGCGACCGCGCCAAAGTCCTGGGAATACTGGCCACCGAAATAGAATCCGAAACCGTCATCCGGGTAAATAATCTTGTCCTTGCCGGTCGGGAACGTAACGTCGAGGAATGCGGCGACTGTTGGGATAATCTGGTAACGAGCGCCGAATGTCAAGTTTTTCATGCCCGTTTTTTTGTCGCTTTTACCATCGTAGCGGCTCATCGGTCTGAATGGAATACTGAGGTAGAGTTCCAAGTTCTGGACCGGGACAAAGCGAGCCTTGGCGCTCAAGTCGAGTCCCTTCCACTTGTCATGGATAATGAAGTCTGCAACGAGCTTGGCATCGCCACTCATTGCTGCCGGGACGGGGAAGTTGCTAAAAGTAGCAAAGCTGGTAGATGCGAGGAGCGCTGCTCCAAGGATGATTTTTTTTAACATATTTACTCCATAGGGTGGTTATTTCTTTTAAATATAGATAAAAACTATGAAAAATGTACATTTTTTGTAAATAAAAATAAACCAGTCGGAGCAATCGACTGGTTTTTAAGAATTTTAGACGTTTATTTTTTTATGTCTTTAGCCTAAACTAGATAACTAGAACTTGAATTCCATATCCATGGTAAAGCCAATGGCATCGCCTTCCATCGGGATGCTGACGCCGTTGTCCCTAGCCTTTTTCTTCAGATCCTGGCTGCGGGCGATAATCTGGCCATTGATGGACAAGCTTTGACTGATGGCAAAGCCTGCGCCAACCCAGAACTTGAATTGGTTAGACCAGTCGTCGTGCAGGTCCACGTCCTTGCTGCCGTTGTCGTATTCAGACTTGAAAAGACGGAGCCAGAATTGACCGCCGATAGAAAGTGTTAAAGGAACAGCAGGGAGCGTGTAGTCGAATTCGCCGCCCAGGCGGAGTTCCAGGCCTCTTTCCTTGTTGTGGTGTTCAAAACCCCAGAACAAGCCTGCTTCTGTGCCGTATGCGGCGCCCTTGATGGCTCCGATGTCGTTATGATGCTGGGCACCGAAGTAGAGGGACATTTCGTGGGAGCTCGGGGCCGTCGTTCCGTACCCTTTGGCCTTGTCCTTGCCGATGGGGAGGTTGAAGTCGAGGAATAGGTAGAGTTCGGGATCCAAAGCGAAACGTGCGCCAATCGTCATGTCGCGAAGGCCGCTGCCACCCTCAGAGCAGGCGTCACAGTCTGTTTCGCCCCAGAACTGATAGCCAAAACCCTGTAAAGAAAGCTCGAATTGCGGTGAAACGTTCACGCGGGCACCGACCTTGAGGCCCATTTGAGACCAGTCGTCATCAGTATCGTAGTAAATACCGGCCTTGACAGAACCTGCGCTGTTCTGAAGCAGGCCGAAATAATCCCATGTTGCAAAGCTGGATGTGGCAATCGCAGCTGCGAGAAGAATAACCTTTTTGAACATTATAACTCCTATGAAACACCTTTTTGGTTGCCTTTAATTTAGTAAACCTATAGTCCCAAAGCAATTAAATATTTGTAAGCAAATTTTCATATCCGTGTTAATTGTCACAATTGATGTTTTTTACTTACATTGACAGTTGCCAAAGTTCCCTTAAAAATTATTTTTACAAGTAAGAGGCTCGTTACAATCTGTCATTCCCGCCTCAGAGCGGGAAACTCCTTTTTAAAAGGGGTGTGTAACTTGCAAAAAGAGAGGGCTTGAATGAATTATTTAACTCGTTTGCTGCTTGGTTTAGGTTTGGCAATCCCGATGTCCGTCTGGGCTGCGCCGTTTGGTCCTACCCCTCCTGAAGACGATGTTTATTTAAATCTCAGCTATTATGGCATGGATGGAGCGCTTTATTTGGAACAGTCGAATGGCCAATGTGTGAAAAATATGCCATATTTCTTGAATTTGGACGGAATCCTGCTTTCTGTTACTTGCGTCGCTTCGGAAAAGATAGGTGACTCATTTAAGGAAACGTACAACAAAGTGATTAAAATGACTGGGGCTGGCAGTACGTCTGAATCTAGATGGAAACCGAAAAATGCGAATCCAGCCCAGTATCAGTCTACGGTGTTGAAACTTGCAACAAATATCGACTTGAACGAATTTGATGCGGACGGAAAGAATTGCTCTGAAACAAAAGCTCATGATCCTCTTGATTTCTACGGAGCAACTTTGGATGGCTTGAATCATACCATTTCCAATTTATGTCGAGCTGATAACGGGCACATGGACCAGTGGTTTGGCCTGTTTAGTGAATTAGCCGGTAAAACGGTTCAGAATTTGACTATTTCGAACGTGGATTATAAAGTTACGGATAAACAACCTGAATACGTTCCTGCATCTAACGATGCTGGTGATTATCAACCAGCAGGAGCTCTTGCTCCTACGATTTTTAATAGCACAATTAAAAATATCAAACTTGAAAAAATTTCTATCCAGGCTCCGCTTGCAGGTGGGCTTGCCGGCTATATCGAAAATTCTTCCATCGGCAGAGTGTTTACAACGGAAGGCTCTAATATTTCCATAACAAACGATAGACAGATTTTGAATGGTTATATCGGTTATACCGTTTATGACAATAACTATCCGAATAACACTGTCTTTAAAGGATATCGGATTGTATCTGGGGAACAGGAACAATACAAAGTCCTTTTGGGTGGGCTTGCTGGCGCCTCGATGTTTACAACCTTCCAAGATATCGATATCGCTGTTCAAGTCAAGAACAATGCTGAAGTTGCCATGTCTGGCTTGGGCGGTCTTGTAGGGCATTATGTTTATGCTCGTGCAAGTGAGGAACCAGATGTGGAATTCAAGAATATAACAATCCATGGTGTTGACGCGACTACGAAATTTATTGTTTCTGGTGGAACCGCAATGGGCGGCGTTTTGGGTGCTTCAAAAAGATATGTTGAAAATAATTCTATCAAGGTAAAATTGGTATTCAACAATGTTCTTGTGAACGGGTTGAATATGCAGAACAGTAAAGTTTATATAAAAACACCTTTAGTTGAGCCTTATGGCTTGTATTTGGGTGGCATTATTGGTAATAGTGGACTTTGTGGTGGCGGAATCCTTCAAATTATGGAATCTACGGTCGAAAATTTTTCAATTGAAGAATCGTTGCCAGGAAATTATGCTTTCAAGTATTATATTGGAGGCGTTGCTGGGTATGCTAGTTGTGAAAATACGAACAATTTTGATAAAAGTGTAGCTCAGGGTCTGACTCTTAAAAAAACAAATGCCAATGGCAGTATCAAGTTGGACGGCGGTAAATCTAGTGGGAGCGGTGGCAAGGTCGGATTGATAAATCGAGTTTCCGCAACAATAGGTGGCCTTGTGGGTGCAGCTGTTTTATCCCTCGCTGAAAAAGCCGTTTCGGAGAATAACTCTCGTGTCTCTATTGACTATAGCGCCAAGAGAGTGTCTAGCGCCACTGATGCCGATACTGTGTTAGTCGGTGGTGTTTTTGGAGCTGCAAGCATTTTCAATACTAATACTCGTGAAGTCGACTTGACGGATTTGTCCTATCAAGGAACACTCTCTGTTGTCGATGATGGCGTTACCACTCGAATCGGTGGCATCATTGGTACATTTCCTTTATTCTTGACGGGTGATCCTAGAATCGCATTTAGTAACGATCATGTGAGAGCTGCTGGTGGAACAAACTTAATTGAGTATACTCATACAGGTGGGGAGTCTGATGGGACTTCTTTAGCCATGGGTGGTATTTGTGGTTTGTGCCGTTCTCCAAGGGAAGTCAGCGAAAATACTGTTGAAGGAAGCTTTGTGTGGAAAAAGGCGCAGGAAGCTTCGGCTGCTCCCCAAAAGGAATCGAATGTTGGCGGGTTAATCGGCTTGGTTCAGGCTAATGCTGATGTTCGAAATGACAAAAAAAATAAGTATGAAATAAAGAATAATTCTTTTGTGGGTAATATGTCGGCTGCTTTTAATAAAGGCAAGGGCAAGGCTGGCTATTTAGTTGGAACTATGATTGGTGATGGCTTGGGTAACAAACCTGAAATTATTTCGAATTTCCATAAGGGTTCGGATAATTTTGGCGCGATAGGCTATTTTAATAATTATGGACAGTACTATAATATCAAATTCTTTAATGAACATGAAATTGATAATGAAGGAAATGTATTAGATAATACATTAGATAAATTTGTGGCAAAGAACAATGTCCGTAGCGGGCTTGTAAAGGATCTGCAGGATGGTAAAAACGGTTCCACGATGAACGGTGTTGTTACTGAAGATTATATGAAATCAGAAGTTTTTGCGGCTTTCCTGAATCTTGCTTGGGATGACGCTGACCGAAAATGGACATTTGATAAAAGTGTAAACGATTACCCCTATATAGGGAAAACGTCTGCTGAGGGAGGAAATCCTGTTTCACCGGAGGATATTAATTTTGAAGTCAAGTTTGTTGGCTTAGATGCTAAAGGCAAAGAAAAAACTGAAACGCAACAGGTTAAATATGGGGAGAATGCAGTTTTACCGAAATCGAAAGACTTCCCGGCAGCGGTTGATGGCAAATGCTTTGATGCTTGGGATGGTGACTATACCAATGTCACCAGCGATATGACTATTACCGCTCAGTATGTTACTTGCACGTATACAGTCAAGTTTGCAAATGAAGATGGAACAAAAACGTTTAAGACAGAGGAAGTTGAATACAGTAAGGGTGCAACGGCGCCGACGGACCTTGATTTGCCGGATGGTCTGTGCTTAGACCACTGGGTTGGTTCCTTCGATAATGTAAAGTCTGATTTGACAATCAAGGCAAAGACAATGTCTTGTGGAAAGTCTAGCAGCTCTAGTAGCGAAAACATCTCTGTTTCCTCGAGTTCTTGTAGCGCTGGTAATAGCGAAATATCGTCCAGTTCTTCAAGCTCCAGCAAGGGTGACAAGTCTAGTAGCTCTATTAAGGGCAAGTCTAGCAGCTCTTCTGCAAAGTCTAGCTCTAGCAGCAGTGCTGGCAAAGGCAAGTCCAGCTCTAGCAAAAACAATCAGTACGAAATCGCCAAGCCGACAGTTCAGCAGGATGGCGATGCCCTTCGTATGGTGTTTGACAATGCTCTTGCCGAATCATTTGAAAAGGTCCGTATTCAGGTGGAATCCGATGCTGGAATCTATCTTGATACAACTATTAAAAGAAAGTATGTCGAAAAGGCTAAGAATGGCACTTCGCGCCTTGACCCGGCACCTGTTGGCGATTATACGGTGACCTTTACGCTTATAGATGGCGATAAAGTTTCCAGCTACGATGAAAAAATTACCAACAAGAAGACAACCAAGGAATACATTTCACATGCCTGGCAGACCCTTTCTCTGAATGCGTTCTGCTATAATAAAGGCGATGAATGCCTGTCTGAGCTGGAAGCCCGTTTTGCCCGTGTGCAAAGTGACTGGGCAAAAGAAGAATGCAGGCATATGCAGGATGAAATCAAGCGCGGCATGAATGACGATCAGTTCTACCAGGAAATGCTGGATGTCTGTGCCCAGGCAAATGGCTCTGGTGCAGTAACATCGGTCTACTGGTGGGATGAAACGAATCCGGTTGGCGATTTCTGGCAGTATCGCAAGTTCAGCGTGAAGGACAAGTTTGAGCCGACTCGCGGTTACTGGTATGGCCCAGATGAACAAGAGCCGCCGAAGATGAGCTTGCAGACTCCAAACATGAACGATACAATCGTCTGGAAGCTCGAAAATAAGTATTCTGGCTGGAACCTCGTGGCCAATCCGTATGGCTGGTACGTGAAGCTCCCGAAGGATGAAAATGTCGACTTCTGCCAATGGAATCCTGAAACCAGTGGCTATGTGGTACCCGAAGTGCTCGGACCGTACGAGGCTCTTTGGGTGCATACGAAAAAGTCAATGACTTACCGTATTCCTTTGAAGGCGTCGATTGTTCTTGAAGGTGAAAAGAAGGCTTTGAGCAAGAGTGCCGTGTCCGAAAGCTGGAACCTCCGTGTTGTGCTGGCCGATGATAACGGTAAGCGCGACTCCTGGAATGAAATTGCTGCAGGCCGCATTGCAAAGACCTTGAGTGAACCGCCTGCAGGCATGGGCGACCATGTGAATCTCTCCATCGTCGAAGGCAAAAATCGTCTTGCTAAGAGCGTGAAAACGAACGCCGATGACCTCGAATGGGACCTCGAAGTGAGCGCTACGACTACCCGTGCTGGCCACTTGAGCTTCGAAGGCCTCGAAAGTGTCTGGGCAAAGGGCATGCACGTCTATGCAACGGTCGATAACGAAACTGTCGAAGTTGTGAAGGATAGCCCGGTGGATGTCAAGCTCTCGTCGAAGGCTAAGAACGTCTCTGTCCGCGTGACCAAGGGCGCTAAGCCGGTGAATATCGCAAAGGGCCTCCTCAAGGGATTGCATGTTGGCCAGGCCTCGAACGTGCTGAATGTCGGTTTCGATGCCGCTTCCAAGCTCGCTGGTGCCAATGTGAAGGTCTCGATTGTGGGTGTCGATGGTCGAATCGTTGCAACGAACAGGGCTGTCGCTCGCGAAGGCTCGAACGCCGTTTCCATGAAAAAGCCAAAGCAGGGTGTCTACTTCGTAAAGGTCAAGGTCGAACCCGCGCCCCATCCAAATCCCCCCCTCCATCCTCTCCGCCCGCATGGGCCATTTGGCGGATGACTGCCGCCGGGCCCTCGACGCCGGTGCCGACGGACTCCACTTCGACGTCATGGACGGCCATTTCGTCGCCAACCTCACCCTCGGCCCCGACGTCCTCCGGGCCCTCCGCGACGAACTGCCCGCCGCCTACCTCCACGTACACCTCATGGTGGACCGCCCCGATTTCTACGCCCCGCGCTTCATCGACGCCGGGGCCGATGCCGTCCTCGTGCACGTGGAATCCCCCTGCGACATCCCCGCCACCCTCCGCGCCATCCGCGCCGCAGGGAAAAAGACCGGCGCCGTCATCTGCCCCGAAACCCCCGTTGACGCCCTTGCCCCCCTGGCCGACGCCAACCTCATCGACGAAGTGCTGGTCATGACGGTCCACCCCGGCTTCGGCGGCCAGGCCTTCCTTGAATCCGGCCTGCCCAAACTCCGCGAACTCCGCCTCCGCTGGCCTTGGCTCGACCTGTCGGTGGACGGAGGCGTCAACACGCAAACCGGTGCCCTCTGCGCCGCCGCCGGGGCCAACATCCTCGGCGCCGGTTCCTTCCTCTACAAGGCGCCCGACATGCGCGCCGCCATCGCCGGGATGCGCGCCGCCGCCACCGCCGCCCGTCCTTGAAACGGCCATCTCAAAAAAAAAGCATTGCCAAACGCGGGACACTGGCGTAGGATGTCCGCGATTTTTCCGGTTGGAAGATTTCGCGACCCCATCGTCTAGAGGTCAGGACATCAGGTTTTCATCCTGGTAACACGGGTTCGATTCCCGTTGGGGTCGCCAATTTTTTGCCGAAAACAACAACCCAAGGAGTTTGACATGTCCCGCAACGCCCGCAACAACGATACCACCCGCCCCCGCAAGTCCGGCGCCGCCAAGAACCGCCGCCTGCTGGAGCACCGCCGCCGCCTGGTCGCCCTCGGCGTCCCCCAGGAGAAGGTCATGCAGATGGACCATGCCCGCATCCGCCTGCTCCTCGCCAAGCCGGCCCTCATTCCCGAATACGTCAAGTAAAGTAGTCCGGCCCGCTCCGCATTGCGGAAGCACAGAAGCCCGCGCATCGGCCGATGCGCGGGCTTTTCGTTGCAGGGGGGGCAAGGGGCCCCGCCGGTGCGGGGGCTGTGGAAGCAGGTGCGGGGGCGGGCGGTGCGGGACGAGGACGGGGAACGGGGTGGGGGACGGCGAGCGATGCCGGGGTGCCTTGGGAGGGGAAGGGGGGGCCTGGGGGGCGAAAGAGCGGGGGCGGGGGAACAAAAACGGGCGGCCCGGAAGGGCCGCCCGCGGGGGGGGAAGGGCAGGGGTTACTTGACCTTCTGGTAGCCGTAGACGGCCTTGGCGCCGAGTTCTTCCTCGATGCGGAGGAGCTGGTTGTACTTGGCGATGCGGTCGGTGCGGCTCATGGAACCCGTCTTGATCTGGCCGGAGTTCGTCGCGACCGCGATGTCGGCGATCGTCGCGTCTTCGGTCTCGCCGGAGCGGTGGGAGGTGACGGAGGTGTAGCCGGCGCGGTGGGCCATCTCGATGGCGTCCAGCGTCTCGGAGAGGGAACCGATCTGGTTGACCTTGATCAGGATCGAGTTGGCGGCGCCGAGCTTGATGCCCTTTTCGAGGTACTTGACGTTCGTGACGAAGAGGTCGTCGCCGACCAGCTGGCACTTGCCGCCGATGGCCTTGGTGAGGGCCACCCAGCCGTTCCAGTCGTTCTCGGCCATGCCGTCTTCGATGGAGTCGATCGGGTACTTGGCGACGAGGTCTTCGAGGTACTTGACCTGCTCGGCGGAGGTGCGCTTGGCGCCCTTCTTGCCTTCCTTCCAGGTGTAGTCGTACTTGCCGTTCTTGTAGAACTCGGAAGCGGCGCAGTCGAGGGCGATGGTGACGTCCTTGCCGGGCTTGTAGCCGGCCGCCTTGATGGCCTTGATGATGCAGTCGAGGGCGTCCTCGATGGAGTCGAGCGCGGGCGCGAAGCCGCCTTCGTCGCCGACGGCCGTGGAGAGGCCGCGGTCCTTGAGGACCTTCTTGAGGTTGTGGAAGGTCTCGGCGCCCATGCGGAGGCCTTCGCGGAAGGTCTTGGCGCCGACGGGGCGGATCATGAATTCCTGGAAGGCGATGGGGGCGTCGGAGTGGGCGCCGCCGTTGATGATGTTCATCATCGGGACGGGCAGGGTGTAGGTGTTGGTGCCGCCGATGTAGCGGTAGAGGGGCATGCCGAGGGATTCGGCGGCGGCCTTGGCGACGGCCAGGGAGACGCCGAGGATGGCGTTGGCGCCGAGCTTGGACTTGGTGGGGGTGCCGTCGAGGGCGATCATCTTGGCGTCGATGCCGCGCTGGTCGCAGGCGCACATGCCGAGGATGGCGGGGGCGATGACCTTGTTGACGTTGTCGACGGCCTTGAGGACGCCCTTGCCGAGGTAGCGCTTCTTGTCGCCGTCGCGGAGTTCGAGGGCTTCGTTGACGCCGGTGGAGGCGCCGGAGGGGACGGCGGCGCGGCCGAGGGAGCCGTCGTCGAGGAGGACGTCCACTTCGACGGTGGGATTGCCGCGGGAGTCGATGATTTCACGGGCTTTGACTTCGATGATGTCCATTTGGTTGTCCTTTCGGGGGTTGGTTGCGGCGGCGCGCGGGGGCGACGCCGGGTTTTTCGGCGGAGACTAGCACCGGGACGGGGGAGAGGGAAGCGAAAAGTGCAAAATGGCGGTCCTTCGGGAAAGTTGGTGGAACCACCTTTCGAATCCCACGAATGCAAGGAGCAAGAAGGGTGACAGGACACGCCCCCCTCCGAGAGGAGGGTGGCGCGGCCATGAACGGGATGACCATGAATGGAAAAAGACAAGCGGCAGGGGCCGCGACGGGGGGAGTACTGCGCGCGGCCGTCGCGGCAAGCGCGACTTTCCACCGGCCACAAACAAATCAAGCCTTTTGCGGATGAACCACGCGGAAGCAAGCGGCTGCGTCCACCCGCAGTACTCCCCCTGCCGCCCTTTCCCTTCACTCCGAAGCCGCCATTCAGGAACTCTCTCCCTCGGGGCTGCACCCCCCTCTCGGAGGGGGGCGATTGCTTGCGCTCTCTCCTTTCTCCGATATACCTCTTTGCACACTCACGGCTATCATCATCCATCGGCGCGGCTGAAAGCCGCACCTCCGGAAGTCGCGCGATGCTTGTTCGGAAGGTCTTGCGCTCCTTCCGGGGGTGCGGCATCTTGCCGCGCCGCATGCCCAAGTCCATGGCGCGGCTGAAAGCCGCACCTCCCATGGCGGGCCCACGGGGGGCCGCCACACCATTTCCCGACCCGCGCTAGCGGGCGGAGAGGGGGATGTAGCGGCGGCGGGGGGCGACGGCCTTGTAGGCGGGGCGGATGATCTTGCCGCGGTTGGCCAGTTCTTCGAGGCGGTGGGCGGACCAGCCGGCGATGCGGGAGACGGCGAAGAGGGGCGTGAAGAGGGGGACCGGGATGTCGAGGAGGCGGTAGAGGAAGCCGGAATAGAAGTCGACGTTCGCGCTGACGCCCTTGTAGATGCGGCGTTCGGAGGCGATGACGCCGGGGGCCAGGCGCTCGACGCGGCGGTAGAGGTCGAATTCGCCGGAGAGCCCCTTGGCCTCCGCCAGCTCGGCGATGTGTTCGCGCAGGATGCCGGTGCGGGGGTCGGAGGTGGAATAGACGGCGTGGCCCATGCCGTAGATCAGGCCCTGCCGGTCGAAGGCTTCCTTGCGGAGGAGCGCGAGGAGGTAGTCCTCGATGGCGCGGTCGTCCTCCCAGTCGCGGACCCGGCGCTTGAGGTCGTCGAACATCTGCAGGACCTTCGCGTTGGCGCCGCCGTGGCGGGGGCCCTTGAGGGAGCCGAGGGCGGCGGCGATGGCGGAATAGGTGTCGGTGCCGGTCGAGGTCACGACGTGGGTGGTGAAGGTGGAGTTGTTGCCGCCGCCGTGCTCGGCGTGCAGGACGAGCGCGAGGTCGAGCAGTCGCTCCTCGAGGGGCGTGCAGGAGGCGTCGGGGCGGAGCATGCGCAGGAAGTTCGCGGCGGTGGAGAGTCCGGGCTTGGGCCCGCGCAGGACCAGGGTGCGGCCGCCGTGGCGGTAGGCGGCGGCCGCGTGGGAGCAGACGGCGATCTGCGGGAAGACCGCGACGAGGGACAGGCACTGGCGCATGACGTTGGGCAGGGAGATGTCGTCGGGGCGCTCGTCGCGGGAGTAGAGGGCGAGGACGGAACGGGCCATCGCGTTCATGACGTCGCGGCTGGCGATGGCCAGGGCGGAGACGACGAAGGAGTGGGGCAGGTCGCGGAATTCCTCGAGGATGGCGGTGAAGGCGTCCAGCTCGGCGGCGGTGGGGAGGTGGCCCGCGAGGAGGAGGTGGACGATTTCCTCGTAGCCGCAGCGGCCGTCGCGCCAGAAGCCGGCGACGAGGTCCTGGATGTCCATGCCGCGGTAGATGAGGTGGCCGGGGCCGTCGGGGCGGCCTTCGGGATGGGCCTGGACTTCGCCAATCTTGGTCAGGCCGGCGAGGACGCCCTTGCCGTTGATGTCGCGGAGGCCGCGCTTGACGTCGTACTTGGTGTATAGGGACTGGTCGACCTGGCTGCTGGCGAGGGAATGCTCGGCCAGCTTCTCGATTGCGTGCGCGGTGTCGTTCACGGGAATCCTCTTTTCGGCTTCGGGGTTGTGGTTGCGGTTGCAGGGTGAAGGCCGACGGGCGCGGGGCCCCGCGGCGGAATGCGACCCTAGCAGGAAGGGGGCGGGGCTGGCAAGCGTTTTGGGGCGGGCGGCCGCGGGGCGGATGGTTTTCATCGGGGGGAACATGCTGGAAAATGGATTGAAATGCCAATGTTTTCTGTAATCTCATTTGATGGAGGAGGGCGCCCGCGGTGGGGGCGGAGCACGGTCCCGAAGGTTGATTGGACAAGGGTGCTCCTTCGGGAAACGGGCCCGCGGCGCGAAACACGGAGGGAACGGAGGAAGGAGGCACGGAGGTTTTTTGTGGGGGAGTTTGCCGGCGGGGGCACGCGCCGGTAAACGCACTCCAAACCCTTTTCAGGCGGCCAAGGCAGGGAAAGGGAGGATGCCGCCGGAGCGAAGCCCCCTCCCGGCAAACTCCGTGTCTCCTTCCTCCGCGCGCTCCGTGTTTGCGCCGCAGGCAAGGCCAGACTTCCCCGCAACGCTGCACCCCCGCGGGCAGGGGAGGGATTGGCTTGCGTTTCGGCGGGGGATTGGGCACACTCCGGGAGTCACCCAAAGCGAAAGGACATTGCCATGGTACCCCAATGGATCATCGAAAAGAAACGCGACGGACAGGTTCTCGAAGCGGACGAAATCCGCGAGTTCATCGAAGGCTACACGGCCGGCCGCATCCCCGACTACCAGATGGCCGCCATGGCCATGGCCATCTATTTCAAGGGCATGACCCCCGGGGAAATCGCCGCGCTCACGGACACGATGCTCCACTCGGGCGACGTCATCGACACCTCCGCCATCGCCCTGCCCAAGGTGGACAAGCACTCGACGGGCGGCATCGGCGACAAGGTGTCCATCATCCTGGCCCCCCTCGCCGCGGCGGCGGGTGTGGCGGTGCCGATGATCTCCGGCCGCGGGCTCGGCATCACGGGCGGGACGCTCGACAAGCTGGGGTCCATTCCGGGGTTCCGCACGGACCTGACCGAGAAGCGGTTCATCGAGATCATCCAGGACTGCGGCTTCTCGATGATGGGCCAGACGGGCGACGTGGCGCCGGCGGACAAGAAGCTGTACGCGCTGCGGGACGTGACGGCGACGGTGCCGTCGATCCCGCTGATCACCGCGTCGATCATGTGCAAGAAGCTGGCGGAAGGCATCGACTCGCTGGTGCTGGACGTGAAGTGGGGGCGGGGCGCGTTCATGAAGAGCGTCGCCGCGGCCCGCGAGCTCGCGGAGTCGATGGTGCGCGTGGGGCAGGCGATGGGCAAGAACATCACGGCGTACATCACGTCGATGAACCAGCCGCTGGGGCGCACGGTGGGCAACTCGCTGGAAATCATCGAGTCGATGGAGTGCCTGAAGGGCAAGCACCTGGACGGGGACCTGATGCAGGTGACGCTGAAGCTCACGGCGGAGATGCTGGTGCTGGGCGGGAAGGCGAAGGACGAGGCGGAGGCGTACGGCATCATGCGCGGCCTGCTGGAGTCGGGCAAGGCGTTCGAATGCTTCAAGCGGATGACGGAGCTGCAGGGCGGGGACCCGGCGGCGCTGGACGATTACTCGAAGCTGCCGGGGGCGTCGATCGTGCGGGACTACGTGGCGCCGGCGGGCGGCGTGGTGTCGCGCGTGGACGCGGACGGCATCGGGCGCGCGTCGCTGGTGCTGGGCGGCGGGCGGCAGAAGACCGACGACGGGATCGATCCGGGCGTGGGCCTCTCCAACCTCGCGAAGGTGGGCCAGGCGGTGTCGGCGGGCGAGCGCCTGGCGACGCTGCACGCGAACGACCCGGCGAAGCTGGAGCAGGCGCTGGCGTACGTGGAGGAGGCGTTCTCCATCGCGCCGGAAGCGCCCGCGCCGGAGCCGCTCGTCGTCGAGCGCATCGGCCGCTGACGGGCGGTGCGGCGTGAAAGACGAAAAGCCCATCTTCGACCGCACCACCGCGCTGGAAATCACCCCGGGGGCGACGCACGACGCGCCCACGGAGCTGGACGTTCATCCCCCGACGGGCGGCGGCGACATGCCGTCGATTTTGCGCGACCTCGCCCCCGACGCGCCCGAACCCGTGCGCGTCCCCAACGGCGCCGGCAGCCGCCAGCTGGTGGACAACTACCGCGCCATCCTCGCGGACCGGGCGATCTACTATCCGGTGGCGTACCGCTTCCCGCGCGAGCTGGGGCGCGGGCGCCAGGGGGTCGTGTTCCTCGGGCTCCGCCAGGGGGCGCGGGGGTGCATCACGTGGCACGCGATCAAGCTGTTCGACCCGGGAATCTATTCGTCGGCGAAGAAATACTGGACCGACATGGGCCGCATCGCGGCGCAGACCTCGAAGCTCCAGCTGGTCAAGAACCCGGCGCTGGTCGCCCCCGAAATCTACGAGGAAACCAACGGCATCGGGTACGTGCAGATGGAAGCCGTCGCCGGCGTCTCGCTGCGCGAGATGCTGGACGGCGCGCACCTTCCGCAGGTCCAGGCGCGGTCGAGCGAGGAGGAGTGGCGGCACTTCACGGACGTGATTTTCCGGCTCGAAAACGGGCGGATCGCGATCCAGCCGGGCGTGGCGCTGTACATCGTGCGGTTCGTGCTGCGCGGGCTGGAGACGCTCCACCAGATGGGGTTCGTCCACTCCGACATCAAGCCCGCCAACATCATGATCGACCGCCTCGGCTTCGTGAAGCTCATCGACTACGGGCGCGCGATGATGAACGACGAGAAGATCACGCTCCTGCTCGGCACCCCCGTCTACATGGCGCCGGAAATCCACAGCGCGCCGCGCATCGCGCGGGTGGCGTCGGATTTGTACTCGCTGGGGCTCGTCGCGCTGGAGATGCTGCGCGGGGAGCGGATCTTCGATCCGCGCGTGCCGCATCCCGAGAGCGAGCTGCAGCGCACCAAGCTGGAGCTGCCCGAGAAGCTCTACGACCTGCTGCCGGAGCACGTGCGGCAGAACCAGACTTTTTATGACCTGATGCGGCGCTTCCTCGCGGCGAAGCCGGAGGACCGCTTCGCCAGCGCCGAGGAGGCCGACGCGTGCATCGCGCAGGTGCACAAGCAGCTGACCATCGGGGGGATGGACAGCGACTACGGGCGGGAGCTGCAGAACTACCTCTCGAAGATCGTGAATCCGCTGGGGCCGGTGTGAGGGGGGAAGAACTGGGACGACTAGGACGTCTAGGACGTCTAGGACAAAGGAATGGCGATGGAAAAGATTGAGACAAGGCCGCCGGTGGCGGTGCTGAGGCTGCGGTTCGCGTTCACGGAAGCGGAGGAGGACGTGAACGGGCACGTCAACAACATCGAGTACGTGCGGAAGATGCAGGAGATTTCCATCCTGCACATCGGGCGCAACGGGTGGGGGATGGACAAGCTGCTGGCGGGACGCCACACGTGGGTGGTGCGGGAGCACCGTATCGAGTACCTGCATTCGTGCCGCGCGGGGGAGCCGATCGCGCTGTACACGTGGGTGCACGACTTCCAGCGCATCCGGTCGCACCGCCGCTACCGCTTCGTCCGCGAGAGCGACGGCGCGGTGCTGGCGCGCGCGGAGACGGAGTGGGTGTATTTCGATCTGGAGCGCCAGCGTCCGGTGAGCGTCCCGGAGGGTTTCCTGGCCATCTTCCCCGCGATCGGGGAGGCGGCGGAGGCGCAAATCGGGACGGACGCGGTGGGGGAGCCGTAAGGGGGCGGGTTGGATATTTTCCAATGATTGGAA
>JAEEGG010015027.1_pt1 | contig 16306 bp, 9 predicted proteins | sample 9134161 | NCBI WGS metagenome assembly JAEEGG01 (sample SAMN16246543, study PRJNA631951) | gut metagenome | biome: gut microbiome; feature: rumen; material: CR-attached | host: Bos | place: Iran: Karaj | collected 2018-10
GTTTCGTACCATTCGAGGAATGCTTGTCAATGATGCTCCAGCCCGTATCACTATTATAGACCAGATGGGCATGAACACCCGACACATACATATTATTCTCAAAGTAATGGCTGTAAGGACCCTGACGACGCCCTATCACCGCCCCATTCTGCCCGACGATACGGATATCCAGATTGGCATTATAGAGGGTCAGCATCGGCATCGTACGAGGCGTAGCGAGCGAAGACTGACGATTGGTGACATAGCCATGGGCCGTTGAGGAGCCGGTCACGAAGCTATGCTGTGAGAAGCTACCCATTGACTGTTGTAAATCTTTCTGATTCTTCAGCTCATCCACATCCATCATCAGACCACCGCAATAGATGCAGCGGCGTCCCTTGCCGACGCGTCCACAACTGCGACAATAGACCAATGCCTGGCCACACTGGTCACAGTAATGTGAATCGTCTTCTATCTCTTCCTTACAGCTCGGACAAATAATCATAGTTCTTTAATCTTTAATATCTTCTGCCTCTATTATCTGATAGGTCTCAGCCGTCACCTCTGAAGGCGGCAGCGCCGAAACACGTATCGATAGTTGCTGAATGGTCTCATCAAGCAGATTGCGCATCTCCCGTGCATTACCAAAGGTCTCGTCTTTTGTAACAACCATGCGGCAAATCAGATCCATCAGTTTAAACTCAGCAGCAGGTGATAACGTGTATTGTTCCTTGGCAGCCATCTTCTTGAAGATAGCCAGCAGTTCGTCTTCATTATAGTCTTCTATGTGCAGCTTATGGGTAAACCGACTGGCAAGTCCGGGATTGACAGCAAGGAAGTCATCCATTTTATCCTTGTAACCAGCAGCAATGACCACAAACTTTCCACGGTCATCCTCCATGCGTTTCATCAAGGTGTCAATAGCTTCCTTACCATACTGGTCATTCTCTGAGCTCAAGGTGTATGCCTCGTCTATAAAGAGGATGCCTCCCATGGCCTTGTCGCACATATTGTTGACAATCTTCGGAGTCTCACCCATATACTTTCCTACCAGCGTTGCCCGACTGGCCTCCACGACGTGTGAAGTCGGGAGAATCTCCATACTTTGCAAAACCTCTCCCATCTTGCGGGCCACCGAGGTCTTGCCCGTTCCCGGATTACCCGCCAGGATGAAGTTCATGGAGATTTGCTGTACCTTTCCGGCACCCATCGCAGCACGTTGCTTGATAAACATGCTCTGAACGGCCAGGCGCCGAATCATATTCTTCACCGTACGCATGCCAACGAACTCATCCAGTTCATTCAGGACTTCATCCAACGGACGGGCTTTCTCACTCTGTGCCATGGGAAGGTCAGCAGCGGTAAGACGATACATATCCTCCTCATGGAACTGCGGATTATTCATCTCGCCAACCAGTCGCTGACTTTGCTTCTCAACGGCCTCGTCAAAGATGCGGCGGGCCTCACGCGCATTTCCGAAATTCTTGTCACGACGCAGATAGAGCTGTTCAAACTGACGATGGATAGCTCCCTTGGTCTCATCATCTATCGTGAAGTTCTTGCCCTTGGCCATGTTCAGGAAGATTTCCGTCAGCTCATCAGGCGTATAGTCCTCGAAATGAATAGTCTGTGTGAAACGGCTCTTCAGACCAGGGTTTGAGTCTATGAAATCATGCATCTGGTCAGTATAGCCAGCCACAATACATATAAACTTGCCACGGTCGTCCTCCAGACGTTTCAACAGCGTGTCAATGGCTTCATTGCCAAAAGTATCGGCATCGCTCGACTTAAGCGTATATGCCTCATCAATAAACAGCACACCGCCAAGGGCAGTATCAATCAGCTGATTGGTCTTGATGGCCGTCTGGCCACTATAGCCTGCCACCAGTTTGCTACGGTCAGCCTCAACCAACTGTCCGCGGGACAAAATGCCAAGCGAACGGAACACATCGGCCATAATCCTGGCTACAGTCGTCTTACCGGTACCTGGATTTCCCGTAAACACGTAATGTTTTCCCTGGAACGTGTTTTGCTCCCCACGCATCACCTGAAGGTTCAGGAATGAGGCAAGGTTGGATATCTCCTGCTTAACCGCATCCAGTCCGACAAGACCATCCAACTTGGAAAGACATGCTGAATAGTCAACAGTCTGAGGTGCTTCGTAAGGAATGTCATCAGCCGTGATAGTCATCAGCTCCTCATTAGTCATCAGGGCCATGTCTCCCTTCTGCAGTCGCTCAGCCTGCTTGCTGCATATCTTGTCAAACAGCTGCCGCATGGTCCGGCCATTGGCAAAGTCCTTGTCACGGGCATTGTAGAGCACGTCTATCTGCTTACGTGTCAACTCCTCTGCCTCAGGATTGAAGATGTATTTCTTCTCCTTTGCGAAGAGCAGCATAATCTGCAGCAGTTCGTCAGGTGTATAGTCGTCAATATCCAGGAAATAGTTGAAACGGCTCCGGAAACCAGGATTGATACGGAAAAGATTTTCCATCTCCGTACGATATCCGGCAGCAATGACCACGAACTTACCACGGTCATCCTCCATGCGTTTCATGAGTTTTTCCAGAGCCTGCGCTCCCTGGTTGTCACGCTCCCCGCCCTGACTGACAGGTGCCAGCGTATAGGCTTCATCAACAAACAAGATGCCTCCCATGGCCTTGTCACAAAGACGGTCAACAACCTTCGGTGTTTCACCCTGGTACTGGCTGACCATCTGTGCGCGGTCAACCTCTACCACATGACCACTGTCCAGGTAGCCGATAGCAGCAAGTATCTCTCCTAACTTCCTGGCAATGGTCGTTTTACCTGTACCAGGGTTACCCGTCAGGATAATGTGCATGCCCATCTTCTCCTGGTCACCCAAACCCCGTTCTGCACGCTGCATGCTGTTCTGAACGGAATAAGCCATCTCACGGACCGCCTGTTTCACGGCATCCATGCCGATGTAACGGTTAAGGTCGCCTAGTATCTCGTCCAGGGTACGCACCTCTGGAACATAGCCTCTGATGTCCCCTTCCTCAATACGACTGGCTGAAGCACCACGGCTAATGAAAGCCGTAAAGATATCTTCCGCGGTCTTATTGGCAACATGGGAATAGCCAAAGGTGTCGTCCTTGGTCTTCACCTGGTATTTGAAGAACCGCAGCAACTTATCGTCAGCTGCCGGCGAATACTGGTCAATGCCATATTTGGTCCGGAGGACCATCTTACAGATCTGACAAAGCTCCGAGGGACTTGGCGTCGGTAACCGGAAGGTATATTTAAAACGGTTGGCTACTGCCGGATTGCTGGAAAGGAAATCTTCCAGGCCCTTGGGCAGACCTGCCATGATGACAATGGGGTCATCGTCCCAATGATCCATCTCAACAAACAACTTATCGAGCGGATTTACCTGATTGGAGTATTTATCGGGCAGCAGTTTCTGGACATTGTCAAAGAACAGGATACCATTACGTGCCTTCTTGATGTTGTCGTCCCAGTGGTCCACGAAACGTGAATAGTCAACAGCATCAACCATTGTCAGCTTGGGTTTCTGGATGATCTTGTGCTGGTAGAAATAGTCACGCAGCAACTCTGCCAACGATGTCTTTCCAGTTCCTGTCTCGCCTATGATGACGGCATTAACGCTCAGACGGACAGAAACAATGTCTTTACGGGAATGCAGGAAGGTGTAGGTATCGACTATCGTCTTCAACTGAGACTTCACCTCCTCCAGTCCTACCAGTTTGTCAAGCACGTCAGAAGCGACAAGTGGCTCTCCACACCACCTGCAAAACTTGGCTATCGACCTGTTTTCTTTATGACAATGCTCGCAAATCATTATTCAACATCTTTTTGTATCTGTCTGACCATCTTCGAAGGAACCAGTTGCAGGTTATCCAAGTCGGGATTACTAACATTCAACAGTTTCGGACTGTAGATAAACAACTCCAGAATCATCACCAGGGCAAGAGCACTCCATAGCACATAATGCAGCACCGATTCTCCTGCTACTGAATGTACCTGATTCTGCACGTCGTCCAGCAGTCCGAACTTCGAACTCTTGTAGCGATAGGCCTTTGTCCGGAATGTATAGTATAGAGGTTCCAGAAGGTTCGACTTGATATCGTCAGTAAGCACGGAACTGATTAGCTGGTGGTCATTCTTCCTGTCATTTCTGAAATCCGTAAAGAAGCATACCAAAGCATAGACAGCGGTCAGGAACAAGGCCATGGGAATGAACAACCCCGGGTGCGAATGGTGCACGAGCTTCAACAGCCAGATAGGAATGGCAGACGTAGCCATACCCAATAGTCCCCAAAGACATGACAACAGCACGCCATACCCCCGGAAATAGGCTCTGACGGCGACAATCAGTGCCGTCATACCTCCCAATGGCAGACCGATAGTAAAGAAGGAGTAATACAGCAGGTAGTCACGTCCACTGACACCGACAAACAACAGCATCAGAATCCATAAGCCGACAAGTCCGAAGAAGGAATACCTCCAGAACTTCTCCCGCTTCTGGGCCTTCGCATAGTCATCGCGCACTTCCTTGAAGCGTCGGGCCGTTTCCTGTTTGGCATTCAAAAGCCTGCGGTAATACACCTGCTGACTGTCTATCTCACCCAGTTTCATGACCCAGTCTTCCAGGGTACGTTCATAACTGTACTCCTCACTGAAATCACGGAAAGGGTCTTCATGATACCATACCGACAACCATTGGGAGAAGGCACCGTTACGCACATGGGGCTTGATCTTGGCATATAGCGCCTTGTCTATCTTACGGCCATTATCCAGTTCAGTACCGTCATCCAGCACGAAGACTGGCGACACTCCCAAGATGCGGCACATGCGGTAGGCAGCTGTACGCAGGTCATAGGCACTCAGACGCTCTCGGTTCTCCTCACTCTTCATGTCAAAATTTCGCGTTGCCTCTGCAAACTGCTCATACCAGCCGTGCAACTGAGCATAATACATGAAACGGCCATTGGGATCCGCAAAGTCAGCAACCTCCTTTTCTATCTCAATGTCCGACATGGACTGCCAACGCATCAGGTCCTGCTTGAGGACCTCACCCACCATCTTTGGGGTATTGGCCGACTTCAGGTCGTAGGCAGCATCACGGCAGACATTATACAGCACCTTGTACGCCAACTGCCTGGAATACTTCTCATTGGCAGTCATGATACGCAGTGACTCACACGCCATTCGGTCTTCATGACTGTACATCCACGACAACAGCCGACCGTCAGTCAGACTATGCCAGTCGTCCTCGCTCATGTCATAATTACCAAATGCCTTCATGATATCCGTCAGGTTTGCTGAAGGATACTTGGGCAGGAATGGTATGGTCTTGTCAATCTCAAACACCGTACGCATAATGGCTATACGGCCATCAAAGCCCTGCTTATACGCAAAGTAGCTACGGAGCCTTTCCACATCAGCCGTAGTATGGGACTCCAAGTAAAGCCATAGCTTGTCGTTCCGGTTACGAAGCAGTACGCTATATTCCTCAATATAACTCAGCATGGACAAGGCTACGCTGTGGACATCGTCACACAGATTACCCTTGACATCCTGATAGGGATAGGTGGGTTCCATGGCATAGATGGCAGCCATCAAACCCGTCCGCTGGTCGGCAGGATAGCGGTTTTGCACAATGTCCTTGACCACAGTGCTCAGTTTGGTATTGCCACACTGCTCCAGCCAAGCCGTCAGACGTCCACCGTACAAATACCCCATAGAGAGTTTCTCATATTCCAGCAGCAATGGTATCAGTTCGTGCACATTGTCTGCTACCACATTCTTCTCGGGGTCAACAACAAAACTCTTGTAACGCAGCAGCGGAGACGACACGTCCACCTTGGGAGAACCGCCAAGGAACCACTGTTCCACCTCTTCGTAAGTCCAACGGCTCTGCGGATTAACGGCAGTAAGTCCCTGTATCAGTATCTTGACACGGTCGGGCAACTCGTTTATACGCGGTATTCGTCCTTCATTCTTCTTGCGCATCATCGCACGTTCATTCAGACTCATAGGATTCTCTCCCAGCCAGAATGTCAACAGCGTGATACCCAACGAGTAGTAATCCACCGCAGCAGAAATCTCCACAACACCATCTATCACATCACTGTACATCTCCGGTGCAGCATAGACTGGAGTACGGGCCTGTGTCGTACGATGCAGTTTCTCATCGTCCTGAACCATGGAGGAGATACCGAAGTCACCTAAGACGACCTGCGTATGTGCTTCGTCCCTGAAAAAGAAGTTACTGGGTTTGATGTCCTTATGGATAATACCATTATTATGACAATAAGCCAATGCAGCAGCAGCCTGCAGGGCAATGCGGCGCAACTGGTCAACATCTCCATTCAAATGGTATTCATTCAGCGTGCCACCACGCAGATACTCCATCAGCTCGTAGTCCCGGTTCTTACCATCCACATAGGTTCTTCCGAAATCCAAGAGCTTCACAATCATCTCCATTTCCATGTTCTTGATGACCTTCAGGATGGACTTCTTGATGGAGAAATTCGGATAATACACCTTGAGGACATACTCTTTGCCATCCCTTGCAACGAGGAACACCTGTGCCTCACCGGAATTGTCGCTAATACAACGGACATTCGTGTAATGAATGCCTTTCAACACAAATTCGTCAGCATTGTCATCCATGGGCCTGTTTTTCACGGAAGGCCTGTGAGTTGACTCCAACGTTGCCTCTGGCAAGGCAACGTCTCTGATGGTTGCACCGCCAACTGGCCCTTCTGGCCTGAGTGTCTTAGGTCTTAATGTCTCATCCATTATTGATTGTCGTCTTTGATTTCTGCTGTCGTGTTCTTACCTAAAATAACCCACTTGCCGCCCAGTTGAGGTTTGGCACAACCACAAGGGCTGCTATGCATGGCATGCTTGTAGTTGCATACCCATGCCAGCCTGACGCCTGACGGTTTGCTTGCCATGGCGTAGTTACGCGCCAGGACAGGAGATGCTGATTCCGGCACCGCCAACCTGTCAAGGATAGCAGACAGCGACTTGAGTTTCTCAGCCTTCTGTTCGGCCAGTTCCTCCTTCGTCAAGCGTTTCTTCTGCTCAATAGTCTGAGGCGGGACTTCTCCTTTGTCCTCAGCCAGCAGTCTCAGCACACGCTCACGCAGTTGCATGTTCATCTGGTCTCTGACCAGGTCACGCTCCGAACTATAGGGTATCAGGAATTCCAAGGAGGAATATTCTGAGGTAACCTCCAATAATTGCTGATAGTCAGGATTTTTCTGTAACTCCCTCACCATCAGCTTGGCTTCTTCTGTCAAGGCTGTGCCACACTGCTTACAGAAGGCAAAGTTGTTCAATGTCCGGCAGACGGGACATACAATACCGCCTCTCGGACTTCCACATTCAGGGCAATAGGCAACATTTTCGTCTATGTGTGCTCCACAAAATGAACAAACGTTGGGACGGATATATCGATGGCATATCTCACAATAGTCAGCATCGGGATCAACTTCCGAACCGCAATGAGGGCACAAGGTGGTGTGCAACGGTTTTCCACACGAAGCACAGAACATGGCTTCTGCATCATTTGTCGCACCACAATGCGGACATTGGACAGCAGCAGCTGCCTGTTGTAACATCTGCACATCCTGTTGTTCCTCATGATCTTCTGTTGTCCTTTGTAACTCCGGTCGTAGTGTTGCAGACGGTCTGTTGGTTTTCTCTATATTGGATATATCCTCGTTCATCATACGTTTGCTATAGTTAGACAGTTGCAAAGATATAAAAAAAAACAAAAACAAAAAACAAAAACCGCCGTAAATTTACATCTACGGCGGCCTTTTTTTTGTTTTATGCACTTTTTACCACAACGAGAGGCGCTTTTCCTTGGGAATATACATCTCATCACCCTCCTTAATACCGAACGCCTCATACCAGGCATCAATATGAGGAAGGGCACCGTTTACACGCCAACGCCCCAGTGAGTGAGGGTCGCTCTTGGTACGGTTGCGGATCTCTGCCTCGGTGATATTACCAGCCCACACACCGGCATAGGCCAGGAAGAAACGCTGCTCAGGTGTCAAGCCGTCAATAACGGGCAGTGCCTTGTTCTTCGTTGCATTCTTGAATGCAGCAAAGGCCACCTGCAATCCACCATGGTCTGCCAGATTCTCACCCAGCGTCAGGCGGCCATTACCATTCAGGTCAGGCAGCACCTTGATGGCAGAGAAGAAATCTGCATATTTGTCTGTACGGGCCACGAAGTTCTGTCCGTCAGCCTCTGTCCACCAGTCATGCATGTTTCCATCCTTGTCGAAACGACGTCCCTGGTCGTCAAATCCATGTGTCATTTCGTGTCCGATGACAACGCCAATGGCACCATAGTTAAACGCGTCATCAGCCGTCGGGTCAAAGAACGGAACCTGCAGAATACCAGCAGGGAAGCATATCTCGTTGGTTGTTGGGTTATAGTAGGCATTTACCGTCTGGGGAGTCATGTGCCAGTCGTCACGGTCAACGGGTTTTCCCGCTGTATGCTCTATCTGCCAGTCATTCCAGAACCGGCTGCACTCCTTCATGTTCTCATAATATGACTTGCTGGGGTCAATGGTGAGTTTCGACAGGTCAGTCCACTTGTCAGGATAGCCAATCTTCACATAGAACGTGTTGAGCTTCAACAGGGCATTCACCTTCGTGGAGTCGTTCATCCAGTCCTGGGCAGCAATACGCTCGCCAAGGGCTATCTGAAGGTTATGTACCAGGTCCTTCATACGTTCTTTCGACGATGCAGGGAAGTACTTCTCAACATACATACGTCCTAAGGCCTCGCCCATCACACCTTCCACTTGGTTGGTGGCACGCTTCCAGCGCGGATAGTTTTCCTGTCGGCCAGACATCACCTTACCGAAGAATTCGAAGTTGGCCTGTGCCACTGCCTCGCTCAAGTAACTGGCAGCACCCATCACCTGACGCCACTCCATATAGTCACGGTAACTGGCAGGAACGAGTTTGGCAACCACGATGTCAGCACCTGCCATGAAATCAGGCTGGCCCACAATCATCTCCTGGATATACTTGCTCTCAATGCCCTTGGCATTCATCAGCTTCTCCAACTGCAGATGGGGGTATTTGGCATCAAATTCAGCCAGCGTCATCTTGTTGTAGTTGGCTATCGGGTCACGAAGCTCCGTACGCGACTTTGACACCTTGGCCAGCGCAGTCTCCACCTTCATGATGTTCTTCATCTTCTTGGTGGCGGCACCCTTGCTGAAACCGAAAATCTGGAACATGCGTACAATGTGCTGCTTGTAGGCCTCGCGAATCTTTGTCGTCGCCTCGTCATTATCCAGATAGTATTCCTTTTGTCCAAGAGTGATACCCCCCTGATAGACATTCAGAATGTTCTGTGTGGCATTTTTGTCATCTGCACCCAGTCCGGCATAGAAGAATCCGCCACCACCATAAGGCATCATTTCCAACTGTATATCAAACAGTTGCTGCATGGTCTTGGCACTTTCCATACGCTTCAGCATACCCATGACAGGGGCTGTGCCTTCCTTTTCACGACGAACAGAGTCCATGGCCAGTTTGTACAGGTCAGAGAGTTTCTGCTCAATGCTGCCCTTGGCATAAGTATTGGTCTGTAACTCACTCAGAATGCCATTGATACGCTTGTCGTTGTCCTGTGTCAGGCGGTCAAAACTGCCAAAGCGCGAATAGGCAGCAGGCAGCGGGTTCTTCTTCATCCAGCCGCCACAGGCATACTCATAGAAGTCAGTACCAGGGGCTACGGCTGTGTTCATGTCTGTCAGGTCTATCCCCGACTTCAACGGTGCCTGAGCCTGTGCGGCGACAGTCATCGATGCAATTGCCATCATTGTCAATAATTTCTTCTTCATTTTCAAAAAATCTTTAATCTATAATCTGTTATCTGTTATCAGTTATCAGTTATCTGTTATCTGTTATCTGTAACCATTAACCCTCCTCCATTTCCATCAGTTCCTCCGACAACTTTTCCCAGCGTTCCACTTCTTCGTCCAACGCCCGTTTTGTCGTGGTATATTCAGTCACCAGCACCATATCTGAGGCTTTTTCCGGGTCCATCAGCAACTGGTCCAGCTCTTTCAGACGCTGTTCCATGTCGTTGATTTTCCGCTCACTGTCCTCCACAGCCCGCTCTGCCTTACGCAACCGGCGCTGCTGTTCCTTGTGGGCAGCATAATCCTGCTTAGGTTTCACTCCTCCACCGTGCTCGTTGGTGCTGCCTGATGCCTGGCCTCTGTCTGGTTCATTCTTTTTATTATTCTCGCCTGACACGCCCAACTCACTCAGTTCCTGTATCTTCCTGCTTTGCAGAAAGTCATAGATGCCTCCCAGATGCTCACGTACCTGTCCTCCACCAAACTCATAGACCTTGGTGACAAGACCATCCAGGAACTCACGGTCGTGGCTCACCACAATGGCTGTGCCATCAAAAGCCCTGATGGCTTCCTTCAGCACATCCTTCGATGCCATGTCCAGATGGTTCGTTGGCTCATCGAGAATCAACAGGTTGACAGGTTCCAACAGCAAGCGTATCATGGCCAGTCGGCTCCTTTCACCCCCACTGAGCACCTTGACCTTCTTGTCACTGGCTTCACCGCCAAACATAAAGGCACCCAGGATATCGCGTATCTTCAATCGTATCTCCCCCTTTGCCACATGGTCTATCGTCTCAAAAACGGTCAGGTTCTCGTCCAGAAGCTGTGCTTGATTCTGAGCGAAATAGCCTATCTGTACGTTATGCCCTATCTTCAGGTTTCCGTCAAACGGAATCTCCCCCATGATACACTTGACAAGCGTTGACTTTCCTTCACCGTTCTTACCCACAAAGGCCACCTTCTCACCACGTTTGATGGTCATGTTCACCTTCGCAAACACAGTATGTGCTCCATACGTCTTCCCTACCTCCTCGCAAAGCACGGGATAGTCTCCGGAACGCAGACAGGGAGGGAATTTCAGGTGTAATGCAGCATTATCCACCTCATCCACCTCAATGGGCACTATTTTCTCCAGCTGTTTGATCTTCTGCTGCACCTGCACAGCCTTGGTGGCCTGATACCGGAAACGCTCAATAAACTGGCGCATCTCGGCCATTTCCTTCTGCTGGTTCTCGTAAGCCCTCAACTGCTGTTCACGACGCTCCTTGCGCAGCACGACATATTCGTCATACTTGACCTTATAGTCGATAATTCTTCCACAGGAGATTTCCAGCGTACGGTTACATACATTATTTATAAAGGCACGGTCGTGACTCACCAGCATCACTGCCGATGAACAGGCAGCCAGAAACTGCTCCAGCCATTGTATCGACTCAATGTCCAGGTGGTTTGTCGGCTCATCCAGCAGCAACACATCAGGACGCTGCAACAGAATCTTAGCCAACTCTATACGCATACGCCAACCACCTGAGAACTCACTCGTCGGCCTGTCAAAGTCTTCTCGGTTAAAACCCAGACCCACCAGGGTACGTTCCAGCTGGGCCTCCTGATTCTCGGCACCCATCATCAGGTAACGTTCATGTTCCTGGGTGTATCGTTCCACGAGCGCCATGTAGCTGTCACTCTCGTAGTCGGTACGTTCTGCCATCTGCCGTTCAAGGTTTTCCACTCGCTGCTTAAGAGCCGCCACGTCGGCAAAAGCCTTCTGCGTCTCCTCACGCACCGTAGTCTCATCGCTCAGTCGCATCACCTGTGGCAGATAGCCCACACTGGTATCTTGAGGCACGGCAACCTGCCCTTCTGTGGGACGTTGCTGACCACTGATAATCTTCAGAAGCGTGGACTTGCCAGCACCATTCTTACCCACCAGGGCAATACGGTCCTTGGGGTTCACCACAAACGATGCACCCTCAAACAGCGGTTTCACGCCAAACTCTACTTTAAGATTCTCTACAGAAATCATTTTGTATAATTTGCTGCAAAATTAATCAAAAATCTTGAATCCTGCAATATTTCTTTGTATCTTTGCAAACAAAATACAAGACTATGGAACGATTAAAGACATTCACCCATCTGATTGCTTCGGAACTGCACCTCAATGAGCATGCCGTAGAGAACACACTCAAGCTCCTGGACGAGGGATGTACCATTCCCTTCATTTCCCGTTATCGCAAGGAACGCACGGGCGGACTGGACGAGGTACAGATTACTGCCATCAGCGATCGTGCGGAACAACTGAAGGAAATAGCCAAGCGCAAAGAGACCATCATCAAGACCATTACCGAACAACAGAAGATGACCGACGAACTGGCCCGGCGCATTGACACGACCTGGGACACCACGACACTCGAGGACATCTACCTGCCCTATAAGCCACGCAGGCGCACCCGTGCCCAGGTGGCACGTGAGCAAGGTCTGGAGCCCCTGGCCCAGCTGCTCCTCCAACAGCGCATCACCGACCCACGCAAAGCTGCCCTACCCTTCCTCGCACCTGCCCACCCTTCCTCCGCAGGCGACGTCTCTGTCGTCGCCCCCTCCACCGTCTCTGAGGCTCTCAAGGGCGCCCAAGACATCATCGCCGAGCAAATCAGCGAGGACGAAGGCACGCGTAACGCCATCCGTTCTGCCTTCCGGCGTGAGGCCTTCATCGTTTCCAAAGTCATCAAGGCAAAGAAGGACAGCGACGAAGCACAGAAGTTCAGCGACTACTTCGACTGGGAAGAGCCGTTGAAACGCTGTTCCAGTCACCGTCTGCTGGCCATGCGTCGCGGCGAAAACGAGGGTATCCTGCGTGTCAGCATCACCATTGAGGATGACGATGCCATCGAACGCCTGCAGCGTCATTATGTCCATGGCAAGGGAGCATGCCAGCAACTGGTTGCCGAGGCCGTTGCTGACGGCTACAAGCGTCTTTTACTGCCTTCCATCGAGACTGAGTTTGCCAACCTGAGCAAAGAGCGGGCCGATGCAGAGGCCATTCGTGTCTTTGCCGAGAACCTACGCCAATTGCTACTTGCAGCGCCTCTCGGCCAGAAACGCGTCATGGGTATCGACCCTGGTTTCCGCACAGGATGCAAGGTTGTATGTCTTGATGCACAGGGAAACCTGTTGCACCATGAAGCCATCTTCCCCCACCCTCCCATCAACCACCGTATGCAAGCCACCGTTCATGTGCAGCAGATGCTCACCGACTACCACATCGAGGCCATCGCCATTGGTAACGGCACCGCCAGTCGCGAGACGAAGGAGTTTGTAGAGGACAGTATCCAATCACTCCCCTCTCCCCTTGGAGAGGGGTCGGGGGTGAGGCTCTCCGTTTTCGTAGTCTCCGAAGACGGTGCTTCAGTCTATTCTGCCTCGAAGACAGCCCGCGACGAGTTCCCCGACGAGGATGTTACCGTACGTGGTGCTGTCTCCATAGGCCGCCGACTGATGGACCCATTGGCAGAACTGGTGAAGATAGACCCGAAGAGCATCGGTGTAGGACAATACCAGCACGACGTGGACCAGTCGCTACTGAAACACTCACTCGATCATGTGGTGGTCAGCTGTGTCAATTCCGTGGGTGTCAACCTCAATACCGCATCCCGGCACCTGCTGACCTACGTCAGTGGCCTCGGTCCCGTACTGGCTCAGAACATCGTCGATTACCGCAAGGAGAACGGCGCCTTCACCTCACGTGCCCAACTGAAGAAAGTGTCACGCCTCGGTCCTGCAGCCTTCCAGCAGTGTGCCGGATTCCTCCGCATCCCCAATGCCACGAACCCACTCGACAACTCTGCCGTACATCCTGAAAGCTACGCCATCGTGGAACAGATGGCGAAGGACAGTCACTGCACAGTAGCCGACCTGATAAGCAATAAGGAGAAACGAGCCTCCATTGACATCCGCCAGTACGTAACCGACGAAGTAGGCATCCCCACCCTCACAGATATCATGCACGAACTGGAGAAACCCGGACGCGACCCTCGCGAACAGATTGAGGCATTTGAGTTCGACCCTTCCGTACAGACCATCGACGACCTCCACGAGGGCATGATACTGCCAGGCATAGTGACCAACATCACCAATTTCGGTGCCTTTGTTGACATCGGCGTCCATCAGGATGGCCTTGTTCATGTCTCACAACTTGCCAATCGCTACGTCAGCGACCCCACCCAGGTCGTACGCCTGCACCAGCATGTCCAGGTCCGTGTCATTGGCGTCGATTTAAGAAGGAACCGCATCTCGCTTAGTATGAAAAGTCCTAGAAAGTCCTAGGAAGACCTAGGAAGTCCTAGGAACAATAAAAAAGGCTACATCCCAAAAGATGCAGCCTTTTTTATTCAGTTCAGATTAAATTTACTTTACCTGCGCAACGATAGCCTTGAAAGCCTCGGGGTTATTGACAGCGAGGTCAGCGAGCACCTTACGGTTAATCTCGATGCCAGCCTTGCTCAATCCACCCATCAGTGCTGAATAGCTCATACCCTCCAGACGTGCTGCAGCGTTGATACGCTGAATCCACAGGGCACGGAAGTTACGCTTCTTGTTCTTACGATCGCGATAAGCGTATGTAAGACCCTTCTCCCAAGTGTTCTTGGCTACTGTCCAAACATTCTTACGGGCACCGAAGTAACCGCGAGTAAGTTTCAGAATTCTCTTTCTCTTTGCTCTTGAAGCAACGTGATTTACTGATCTTGGCATAGTTTCTTTCCTTTACTTTAAATGTTTGACAATAGGTTTAACGGAGACACAACAGGTCACGAACCTGCTTCATGTTAGTAACGTCCACCAGTGTAGAACCGCAGAGGTTACGCTTTTGTTTCTTGGTCTTCTTCGTGAGAATGTGGCTGTGGTAAGCATGATGTCTCTTAATCTTACCTGTACCGGTGAACGAGAATCTCTTCTTCGCTCCGGAATTTGTCTTAACTTTTGGCATTGTTTTATAATTTAAATTGTTATTAATAAATCGGCGACTACGCATATACCGGGCGCGACGCCTTCTTTTCTTTCTCTTTCGTCTTCGTTTTCGTCTTCGTAGCTTCGCGTTTCGTTTTCGCTAACCGCTCAACTCTAAACTCTAAACTCTCAACTCTCAACTCTACTCCTCACTCTCCGTGAGTTTTTTCAGCGCATCAGCACTGATCTTAGCGTTGGCCAGCAGTCCACCATTTGCAGGTGCTTCTGCCTCCTCGATGACACGTTCAGCTTCCTTCGATTCAGCCTCACGTCGCTCATTGTCACGCTTCTGCTGACTTTTCTTGGCGACACCGGCCTTTTTCGGTGCTAAGTAGAGGAACATCTTCTTTCCTTCCAGACTCGGCATGGACTCTACCTTACCATACTCTTCCAGGTCATTGGCAAAGCGGAGCAGCAGAACCTCACCCTGTTCCTTGAACAGAATACTTCTGCCACGGAAGAACACATAGGCACGAACCTTGTTGCCTTCTTCCAGGAACTCCTTGGCATGCTTCAGTTTGAACTGATAGTCATGCTCATCGGTCTGGGGTCCGAACCTGATTTCCTTCACCTCCACCTTAACCTGTTTCGCCTTCATTTCCTTCTGGCGTTTTTTCTGCTGGTAGAGGAACTTCGAATAGTCAATCAAACGACAAACAGGAGGCTGTGCATTCGGTGAAATCTCTACCAGATCAACACCTTGGTCACGTGCCATATCCAGTGCCTGACGGGTTGGGACAACAGTGCTTCCACCGTCTCCCACAATACGTACCTCACGAACGCGAATTTGCTCATTCACGCGGTACTGATTCTTCATTTTGTCGTTCTTCATTAACCTTTTTTAATTGTACAATTTTGCTAAACGGCTGCAAAGGTACGAAAAAGTTAGGAGTTTATGATGAGATGTCGCGAGTTATTTTCCATTTGTTAACATTTTTTATTATAACTCGCAGCACCAAATCACAAACTCCCTGCTCTGAGGTCATAAACACCTCACTCCCAAGCCATAAGACTTAGAAGCTTTCCTTGAAGAAGGCTTCCATTCTTTCATAGGGAATGACACCTGCAACATCATCGTAGAGGTCGACGTGCGAGGCTCCGGGGATAATGAGCAGTTCCTTGTTGCCCATCTTTGCACTCTGGCCTTCCACATGCCTGCCGGTCATGCGCTCGAAAGCGTACTCCGAGAAGTAGCGCGAGTGAGCCTTCTCGCCATGGATGAGCAGCACTGGGGCCTCTATCTCGTGGGCCCAGCAGAGCAAAGGCTGGTTCATGAACGACTGGCAACCCACTACGTTCCAGCCATCGTGGCTGTTGCCGGAACGCTTGTGGTAGCCGCGGTCGGTTTTATAGGAGGCATGATAGTCCTTCACGAACCAAGGAGCATCGTCGGGCAGAGGGTCTATGACACCACCGGCACGCTGATACTC